>Ga0315902_10000452_pt1 | contig 69270 bp, 54 predicted proteins | sample LakEriMetagenome_9_FD_203523 | JGI IMG/M metagenome (GOLD analysis project Ga0315902, IMG submission 203523) | Freshwater fungal communities from buoy surface, Lake Erie, Ohio, United States - Buoy 12 MA117 | ecosystem: Environmental > Aquatic > Freshwater > Lake > Lake biofilm | place: USA... | reverse complement strand
GCTAATCCTAATAATCCGAGCTTTGGTTTTATTATTTTTTGATTTAAATTCATAACTTTTAACCTCCAGTTATTGTCTTCTCAATTATACAACTGTAAGATTAAATTTCAACTACTTCAAATCATTTTAGATTCCAAGTTAGGATCGGCTCCATTTTTTAATAAGAATTCTACGACTTTTTCATCGCGCAAAGCTGTAGCATGGCCTAATAAAGTATTACCATCTTTGGTATAAGCATTAACGTCAGCCCCGTATTTTATAAGCTCCTGTAAACCACCAATATTAGAGCTTTCAACGGCTGTAAATAGATATTTATTTAATAACTTTCCCTGATTTTTTATATAATTACTCGAATAGAACAAGGCGACAGTCAATATAATATCTTGATTACTTAGAGAGACATCTAGGCACTTACCTTCGACAAGCGGGTCGTTTACCTCTTTTAACACTCTTTTATACTTAGGGTCATACAAGAGCATTATCCCAAAATCCTCCTCAAATGCACAGCCATGAATAAATAAATTGGATATTAACTTTTGATTTTTTTTATCAGTAATAAAAAAATCTTCTGTAATGCCAGGATAATTAATGATACTAAATGCCATACTATCAATAAGCCCATCCGCTTGCTTACAGAAATTTTTTAGATTATGAACAAGATGACCGAGCTCTCTTTTGACATAAGGCATTATACCATGATGAACAAAAGTAAACTTTGCGTAATAACTATAAGAAATTACATACCCAACATTTATGCTTGCAACGAATGAATGACCTAAGCCTTCTCCATAATCTTCAAGCAATTGAAGTAGTATGTCATTATATTTAGCAAATTGAAAAGGATTAATTTGCATGTAAAATTTAAGTGCTTTCTTATCTACTTCTGCATGTGCAACCAACGCCGAACCTAAAGGAAGATATTTAACATAATCCGCAGCTAGGCCGCCGTAACAGCTCCATAAATGTATTTGCAGTGGTTCTTCTCCCATCATGGAAGTTAGTATCTTGAAGAAATCCGCCGTAATAAGAGGCCTTTCCATTATTGATATTACGTGTACATTATTAGGATTAAGCCCATGAGCATAAATATCAATACGGGTATGACGGTCTACTAAATTAGATAGCTGTTTTAAATCATTTAATGTCAGGGGTTGCTTGCCGTCACCAAGGATTTTAGCATCAGGATTGTTTTGATAATGCGGTAAGATGGACTCGTAAAATTTGCTCTGACTCGTCCCGATAATAGCTAGTGCCTTTAACTTCTTCATTTTAAACATATAAAAATTTTTGTGGGATACTAGCCATAATTAACTGTAAAAGCAAGAAATAAAAATGAAATTGCACGTTAACTAATTAATAGCATTAGAAATTCGTAAATAAGCCTCGCCGCCCTGCTTATAAACTTCAAGGCCATTTTCAGCTAGATATTGTGTTATTGTTGCAGGCATGACGTCAAATTTAATACTGATTTCCATCATTTCAGCTGAACTACTACGAACACTAAATCCCAGTATATGTCTAGTATTATTTAGTCTATTGCGTATGTCAGCCCATACCTTAGGGGAAGGGGAAGGTATTTTTAGATAATAAATATAAGGTTTTTCATCCATAAACATATTAACACCTTTCCACTTTGCATCAAGGCGCTTTAATAAATCCTGGCTTAAAAAATTAAAATTATCTGCATCTTCACTATCTATTTCGAACTTATAATGCATATAATAATTGTTTCGCATACGTGGCGAAATATGTATGATTCTTACTCTGGTTTCTGACTTATCATAATATGTCAATAAGATTACCGCCTCATCAGCTTGATAGCGGAGAAGAAGATTGCTTATACTATCAAATGTAATGTCAACAAAGTTGCTGGGTTTGCCAAGCAGCTCTATATCGCCTAAATCTCCAATCGTGTAAACTGTGCGTAATAGGCCGTAATTATCGGGCGTTTGATCCCAAATTTGCCGCCAATCAGCATTTTGCCAAATATCACATTTTTCACTCACACATAAAACTGGTAGCATGAGTAAAACAGGGCTGTAGCTAAATTTATTTACCACTCCAAAACCACTTAATGTTCTACGCAAGGAATCAATGTCAAAATACACAACCATATTAGCGCGGTACGCATCCGAATTTAATCTCTCGCCAGTTATTTCATAGCGCTTGATAAGGCTTTTGATATCCATCTCTGGTAAATGGGCAATTCGTTCATGATAATAATAGGGATAAAGGCGATATAGTATCTCTAAGAACGCCTTACGGAAACCTTGCTCAAGCGCTGCTTGTTTAGCGCTGTATAGATCTTCAGCTTCTGCGTATATTTCTATAGTGTCGCTAGCAAAGAGATTATCTTCAGCTTTTGTTTCGCATAACATAGCAAAACTTAAAAAGAATAATAATAAATAAGCGCATCGCAAATTGGGCATTAGATTTACAAATTAAATTATATGCTATAATGTATTTATATTAAACATTATTATAGAAAAGTAAATGAATACATATTTACAAAAATTATGTGAATTGGTGCCATTGGTATTATTTTTTGCATTTTATAAAGCATTTGATATTTTTGCAGCTACAGCAGTTATGGTGGTTACTTCGATCATTTCATTACTAATTATCCTATGGATAGAAAAAAGAATTTCTCACATTCTCTTGTTTTCTGCAGTTATTTCTATTATTTCAGGGATTGTAACTTTATATAGCAAAGATGCTACTTATATAAAGATGAAACCAACAGTTCTTTATATAATATTTGCTTTGGGCTTATTAGTTAGTAAAACCTTAGGGAAAGATTTTTTACAGATGGCGCTAGGGCATGCCTTTGAAATGCCTAAAGATAAATGGTGGCAGCTTACATGTAGTTTTTCATTGTTTTTCGTCAGCTTGGCGGTATTAAACGAATTTGTTTGGCGTAATTTCCCTGAAGAAGTATGGGTTAATTTTAAAGTTTTTGGTATAATTCCCTTAAACCTATGTTTTGTTATTTTGCAGTTTTATAGATTTAAATCTTACCTTAAGTTAAACCACTAACTCTGATATCAAAAAACCAAAAGAAATGTAAACTACCGCCTGTAGTAACGCTACAACGACATTAGCTTTTTCAGTTAATTCATAACAAGTATTTACTTTAAAAAGCAATATTCTCTCTGAAATTATGGCACTTATATTCATAATGACTATCATCATGACAGAAAGCACTGCCCATAAAAAAAGCTGCGGTGCAGCGGCTTCTAATTCATAAGGCAATAAATGTGAGGCAGCCATAATAGCAAATGCTGCCCCAACTCTTTTGCCTGCAAAGCTGATGGCTAGAGCCGAATTATTATGCGTAATAACTTGTTCGGCAAAATTTTCTTTTGTTCCTGAGCGATAAAAGAGTTTTTGGATATGGGTATAAATAACCAAAATAGCCTGCGATATAATAAAAGCAGAGAATAAAATTAAAAAAGATTCCCAAGAAGTATCAGTAATCCATACCATTATTACCCGTATAATCAATGCAGTGCTTAACACATTGCTAGCATCTAAAATTGCTGCAGCGACATTGCCTTGCGCAATTTTACGTTTTAAAGATATATGGGAAAGTGAAGCATCATCAAATATAACTCGTGCTATTGCCATCATAAAAATGCCAATTACACCATAGCCTAAAGTCACCATAATTGTTTCTTCAATACTAACAGTTGGCTTTATATTAAGAACGCCGCTAAGAATCATACATAAAGATAATGAAATGCCAGCTATTGAAATGCCGAAAGCGGGATTATTGCGCTTCACTACTTCATGGCTAAAATTCACTTTAGATACAAAACCAGCGAAAAACCGTAATGATGAGAAAAGTAATATCAGCAATAAGAAATTATAAAATATTGTCGATGTGTAATTTTGATCCCAATAATATAGTAAAGATTCCATGGTGATTTTTCTAACATTTATAGCATTATTTCAAATCGGATGATAATATCATTGTATCAATTTGTCTATGGTAGTTAAAACATGCGAGTAATATTTATGGGCAGCCCTGATTTTGCTGTGCCTTGTTTGCAAAAATTAATATCTTCAACACATGAAATTGTTGCCGTATATACTAAGCCACCTCAGCCAGCAGGGCGTGGGCATCATTTAGCGAAATCTAAAATTCATCTCCTGGCAGAGCAAAATGGCCTATTAGTCCATTGCCCTGCTAGCTTAAAGCCAGCAGAAGAGGTGCAAAAAATCCTGTCATTTAATGCTGATGTGGCGGTTGTTGCTGCTTATGGGCTGATTTTGCGCACCCCCGTTTTGCAAGCACCTAAATTTGGTTGCATAAATATTCACCCTTCAGCTTTACCGCGCTTTAGGGGGGCGGCACCAATTCAAAGAACAATTATGGCAGGTGACCGCCAGACGGAAGTCTGTATAATGCGCATGGATGAAGGACTTGACACGGGTGATGTAGTTATTAGACAAAGCGTAGATATCCCCGAAGGAACAACAGCTAAAGAATTACATGATCAAACAGCAGCTATAGGAGGGGACTTAGTGTTGCAGGTTTTGGCAGAGCTTGCTGCAGGAACGGCAACTTTTAATAAGCAATCCGAACAAGGGGTAACTTATGCGAATAAGCTACAAGCTGAAGATGAAATTATTAATTGGAATTTACCAGCGCGCTTGGTAGCTTGCCAAATACATGCGCTTAGCCCTAAGCCAGGCGCTTACTTTAATTTTACAGGAGAGAAAATTAAAATCATAACTGCTAACTATGATGAAGCTATTAAGCATGATCAACAACCAGGCACAGTTTTGGATGACAAATTAACTATCGCCTGTGCAAAAGGAGTGTTACTGCCAACATTAATGCAACGCCAAGGTCGAAAGATGATTTATACAGATGCTTTTTTGCGTGGCTTTACCATTCCAGTAGGAGCTTTGGTATCCGCTATTGACAGGCTAAGCACTCCTCGTACTTGTTAGGCTCTTCAACCATGCGCTTTTTAGGGGCGAGAGAAAGTTCAAGTTGCACCGCCGAAGAAACAGCGCTCATAGAAACTTTATCAGCTCGTTGCATAGATTTTGAACGTGAGTAGTACATACTTTTCACCCCCTTGCGCCAAGCATTAAAGTGCAATAAATGCAAATCCCGCTTATGTATATCCGCAGGAATGAAAATATTCAGCGATTGCGCCTGGCATATATAAGGGGTGCGATCAGCTGCTAAATCAATTACCCAGCGTTGGTCAATTTCAAAAGCAGTTTTGAAAACTTCTTTTTCATCTTCACTAAGGAAATCTAGCTGCTGAACAGAACCTTCATGATTCATAATAGAAGACCAAACATCGTCAGTATTTCTTCCCTTTTCTTCTAATAATTTTGTTAAGTGCTTATTACGCACACTAAACGAACCTGTAAGGGTTTTTTGAGTATAAGCATTAGCGTTATAAGGCTCAATCCCAGGGGAGGAATTACCCGCAATGACCGAAATAGAGGCCGTCGGGGCTATAGCCGTTTTATGCGAGAAGCGTTCCATCAAATTGGCATCAGCCGCATCAGGGCATGGGCCTTTCTCAACAGCCAATTGACATGAAGCTTTATTAACCTCTGCATGTATGTATTTAAATATTTTATTATTCCACGCCTTCGCCATAGCCGAACCAAAAGGCACCCCCTTGGACTGTAAGAAAGAGTGAAAACCCATCACCCCAAGCCCAACACTACGTTCGCGGTAAGCTGCATATACGGCGTTTTTCATCTCTGGCGGTGCGTTATCGATAAAGTCTTGTAAAATATTATCTAAGAAACGCATAACATCAGTTATCATCAAAGGATGATCCGCCCATTGGTCATATGTTTCAAGATTTAAGGAAGACAAGCAGCAAATCGCTGTCCGCTCATTACCTAAATAATCTTCACCTGTTGCCAAGGTGATCTCGCTACATAAATTTGAAGTTTTAATTTCCAAGCCAAGTTTTTTATAAATTTCAGGCTTGTTATTATTAACATGATCAATAAATAACAAATAAGGTTCGCCAGTTTCAACACGCGCTAGCAATAAGCGAATCCACAAATCGCGAGCTTTGACTAGACTAATTAGCGAACCATCATAAGGGCTGCGCAATTCCCAAGGGCCATCTTGCTCAACTGCACGCATAAAGTCATCAGTAATTACCACGCCATGATGCAGATTTAGTGCCTTGCGATTTAAATCACCGCCAGTAGGGCGGCGCATTTCAATGAATTCCGTGATCTCAGGATGCCAGATTGGCAGGTAAACCGCGGAGCTCCCTCTGCGTAAACTCCCCTGTGAAATCGCTAAGGTTAGCCTATCTTGTACACATATAAAGGGTGTAATGCCAGAGGTTTTACCATTACCGCGAACTTTCTCCCCAATTGAACGCACGTTGCCCCAATAAGTACCGATCCCCCCACCTTTGGAAGCTAACCATACGTTTTCATTCCACACGTCAGTAATTCCCTTTAAACTATCTTTTGTCTCATTCAGGAAACAAGAAATAGGCATGCCACGATCTGTTCCCCCGTTGCTTAATACTGGGGTTGCAGGCATAAACCATAATTGGCTGATATAATCATAAAGGCGCTGTGCGTGCTCGTCATTATCGGAATAATAATGGGCAACCCGCGCAAATAAACCTTGATAGCCCTCACCTTCTAATAAATAGCGATCAGCAAGAATAGCTTTGCCAAAGTCAGTAAGCAGAGCATCACGCGATTGGGAGATTTTCACCCTGTTAGGGCGCATACGCATATCGTATTCTCTTGTTTGTTTAACTTCAAGGTTGGAGTTCGCTGCAATAACCATGGCCAAATACCGTTTTATTTATGATTCCTATAATTTCATCTTCATACTATATCTAGTAATTTCATTTGCAATATATTTTTTGAAGTACTAAATGTTGATTTGGTCTTGACAAATGAAATAATCAGCAAAAGTTGGAATTAACAAGGTGGTGATCAGCAAAATATTTTGGCAACTGCGCTTTAAATTCCAATATTTGCCCTTGCCATGGCAGCGTGATCTGGTAAGAATGCAAAAATAGTTTGCTTTCATGGCATGTTTTATTTTGTATAAAATCACCATATCTATCATCACCAAGAATGGGAAAACCTTCCGCACTGCAATGCACGCGTAGTTGATGTGTGCGCCCTGTCACTGGTTTTAGTAACAGCAGAGCTCTGTTAGTGGTTTTATCTTTATTCAATACCTTATAATGAGTAATTGCTGTTGTGGTAACATCTTCTTTGGTAATTGGCAAATTAATCTCCCCTTTATTATGGGGCGGTATGCCGACAGTGATTGCCAAATATTCTTTATTTATAGAGCGATTCTGAAAAAGCTTACCCAGCTCTATTGCTGCGATCAAATTATTTGCTATTAGCAAAAGCCCACTTGTTGCTTTGTCCAGCCGGTGTACAATCCTTGGTATATCCTGTTGATTGGGATGTTTTAGTAGCGGTAAAATATCGGCAATTGATATGGTAACTTTACTGCCTCCTTGCACGGCGATTCCAGCTGGCTTGTTTATAATAATAAAATCTTTATCTTGAAAAATAATGCAGTTGAGGATTTTTTTATGCAGTTCATGCTGTTTGACTGTAGAGATCTCTTTTTTATTTAATACTTTCTCTTGCCCTAATAATAGTGGGAATCGCAAAATTTGCCCTGGCTGCAAATGTGCCCCTGGCTCCGTGCGTTTGCCATCAAGACGTATTTGCCCTTTGCGGCATAGCTTCGCGATGATGATAAAGCTAATTTGCGGATAATTATGTTTGAACCATTTATCAAGGCGAAAATTAGTAAATTGTGAATCTATTGTTACTTGTTTTATTATCATATTGACTATAATGTATTACACTGCACATCCAGTAATATTAAAATGTACATATGGTTGACATTATAGCAAGTTTTTGCACAGAAATCGAGATGCTTGCTAATTTTAGCACTATTGGCAAAGTAACGGCGATAAAAGGATTGCTTATAGAAGTTTCGGGTTTGGGTCATGCAGCGGGGATTGGCTCGCATTGCGAGATCATCTTGCGTAACAATTCTCGTGCCATGGCTGAGATAATTGGCCAAAGTGGCAACATCAGCTTCTTGATGGCATTTGATGAAATAATGGGCATAGGTGTTGGATGCCAAGTGATTTTACGCGACCGTGACTATGCAGTTTACCCTTCGGAAAATTGGTTAGGCCGGGTTGTGAATTCATTTGGGCAACCAATTGATAACAAAGGCCCTTTACCTAAGGGGAAAACTCCTTATTTTTTAAAAAATACTCCGCCTCCAGCGCATAAACGTAAGCGTGTTGCTGGTAAATTAGATATGGGAGTGCGCGCAGTTAATGCTTTTCTAACTTGCTGTTATGGTCAGCGTATGGGGGTTTTTGCTGGCTCTGGTGTCGGGAAATCGATGATGATGGCGATGTTTACTAAATATGCAGCTACTGATGTTAAAGTGATCGCATTAATTGGTGAAAGAGGCCGAGAAGTGCAGGAATTTATTGAAGACTATCTTGGCGAAGAAGGTTTGTCCAAAGCGGTTGTAGTGGTTAGCACTTCAGATGAATCAGCATTAGCACGTAAACAAGCGGCTTTCCTTGCCCTTAGTTTATGTGAATTTTTCCGCGATCAACGCAAAGAAGTATTATGCTTGTTTGATAGCGTTACTCGTTTTGCTATGGCGCAAAGAGAAATAGGCCTAGCAGTAGGTGAACCGCCAACTACTAAAGGATACACGCCCAGTGTTTTTGCTGAATTGCCTAAGTTATTGGAACGTGCGGGCCCAGGGGAAGCTCATCAAGGCTCGATTACCGCTATGTTCAGTGTACTAGTGGAGGGAGATGACCATAATGAACCAATAGCCGACGCCGTTCGTGGTATTATTGATGGTCATATTATTTTAAGCCGTGAGATAGCAAGCCGGCGCTACCCAGCTATAGATATCTTACGAAGCCTTTCGCGTAGTATGCCAATGTGTAATAATGAAAAAGAAAACAGTTTGATTAGCAAAGCGCGTTCATTGCTGGCAACTTATCAAGATGTTGCTGATATGGTTAGGATTGGCGCTTATAAGATAGGAAGCGACCCTAAAGCAGATATAGCTATAAAATATAATGATGCTCTAGAAAACTTCTTGCGCCAACCGCATAACGAACATGAAAATCTACAAGATTCCTATAAAAAGCTAGCTCAAGCAATCGCGGAAGATTTTTAACAACATCTTGCCCTTTTAGCTGGGCGTTCATTACTGCAATTTGGGGATGAGCTGCTAAGTTCTTTTATCAATCCTAGATCGCAAGTAATTTTTTCTAGTTTGGGATGATCATCATTGAAAAATTTTTTATATATATTATACGCATCGGTTAAAAAGCATCTGGCTTCTTCTATATCTTGATTTTTAATCATAACTAAGCCTAAGTTATTCATAATTGTAGCAGAAAAAGGATGATCGTTTGAATAATGTTTAATAAAAATGTTTAACGTTTTTTGTAAAAAATCAATACTAGTTACCAAGTTGCCTAATTTATAATTTATTGCCGCCAAGTTGTTGAGCTGGTTAGCGCTAACTATATGATCTTCACCAAAATGATTTTTACTCAATTCATATGCGGTGTTGCCATGTTTTAAACTCTCAATGAAATTACCCATTTTGCATTCAGCATAGCTTAATATGTGCAAAGGCCTTATCAGGTGAAGAGTTTCTTGATCAAATATCGTTTTATATATTCCTATCGACTTTTGTGCGTAAGTAATACTTTGATCACTTTTACCCAATTTTTGGTAAATCCAAGCAAGTTCGCTATATCGTTTTGCTAGGGATTCTTTGACGGGTTCTTTTTCATATAATTCTATAGCATCATTTTTATATTTAATAGCATGCTCATAATCACCTAGCCATTTATATATCGTTGAGATGCAAGATAGGGAGCTGGCAATTTTGGTACTATAATCCAAACTTCTCCATATTTGGAGGGCGGCTTGGTGGTATGTTAGAGCCTGAGAGTAATTAAGTTCAATTTTGCTAGCAAATTCACCTAGCTTTGAATATAGCTTAGCACGTATTTCTGGTGCTAAATTATACTTCTCCATTGATGATAATACTTCTAACGTACCACTGGCATAAGCTTTACTATACTGCCACTGGTCACTAGGAATATCATTCAGCTGTGGAAATAGCTCGTATAAAATTTTCCCCAATTTTTCAAGTATACTACTAGGTGGCAAGCATATTTCAGGCTTTAGACTAGTAAAAACTTTAATATCTTCTTGTAAAAGGTTATGCATTTGCAAGCCAAGAATTTCTCCATCCTTAACCATAAATCTAGCTATTGATAATGAGGCTAACTTATGTTCTATATCTTTTAACTCATTACGGCTTAACCCTAGTTTTCGCAAGATAGAAGCAGGGATAAAATCCCCATCTAAGTAAGCTAAATATTGAGCAATATCCCAACTTTTCGAATCTTTTTCAATTAACTTTTGAATAGCAATAGCAAAATCTGGTGCAATCCTTGTGTCACACTCATCTCTAGCAGCAACATATTTTTTTATATATTCTTTAGTTGTGATGAATTTATTGTTAGCCAAAAACGAGGTTACTCTTTGTAGGCGGTAAGGGAAGTTATTGGCAACCCTATTTATTCTTTCAATATCTTTTTCGGTAATTCTCCTTCCTAATACAAGTTTAATATATTCCGCGGTTTCTTCTTCAGAAAAAAAAGGAACTTCTACCGAGCTAGAATTGGCAATTTTAAGGTTGGCGTTTCTAGTAGTAATTAGGATGCTTATATTAGAGGAGCATAAAAGGTATTCTTTAATATGCTCAACTTTCTCAACATTATCAAATACAAATAATATCTCCCTTAAATGTGAAAGTTGCGCATAAATTTGGTTGCGTATTATGTCTGGCGATTTATTAGTTAGAGAGATTTCTAATTCTTTGGCTAACTGAGAAAATTTAGTCATTAATTTTTGTGTGGATTTAGCATCAAACCAGCGAACAATGCTTTTACTTGCAATAAATCTTTGCGCAACACTATAAGCGATGGTACTTTTACCTATTCCGCCAATGCCACTAATTATAACAATTTTGTTATGTTTAAATTGCTCTGCTATATTATCTAAGCACGTTGCGCGTTCTAGTAAATTTTGCTTTTGGAAGGGAAGATCACTATTGAGTTGCAATCGCTTTTTATGGGCATAATTTTTCTTATATGCCAAAAAGTCATCCATTTCTTCCCCATATAGCTCGATCAAACGTTTTAACCATGTTTCAAGCTTGAATAAAGGGATGCTATTGCTGATTATAGAGATTTTATTCCCTTTCTTGATAATATCATATTCTTCCAATAGCTTTTTTATTTGTTCTTTAATAACTGGTGGGGCTGGCCAATCTTCTATATAATCTTTATAGTTAAAAAGCTTATAGAAATAATAATCTTCAGTGAGATCATTTATAGCCAGATTTTTCTTATATAATTCAACCTGCTCTGTGCGGTAATGATTTTTATAAATAATTTCAAAACGCTCTCTATTAGGCAGTTCTAATAGGCTATGCAATGTATCTTCTTCTACTTTTCCAAGGTTGAAAAGCTGATTTAGGTCAATATTACCAGCTGCAAAATTTAAAAATAACTTAAGCATACTATAAAGGGTATATTGGCATAAATAACGGTCTGCTGCATCTGAAGCCGCTTTTTTAAAAAAATTAGGTAAAGATATAATACCAGATATAGGATCAGTTGCATCATAACGAACATTAAAAAAAGCGCTGTGATTACTAAAAGAAATGCTGGGCCAATCTAAAATTTTGACATAGTTACTGGGCAAGCCGCTGTTAGGATCAAAGCAATTGCATATTTGATCTAGATGTTGTTGCATAAAAGCAGAAACAGAATTCGTTATTGCTTTATTCTTACTAAAGCGTTCTAACCATGAAGTGCTTTCTGATGGTATGATTACTTGATAAACTTCGCCAAGGTGAGGTTGGCAATTTAAAATGCTTGGCGTGGTTAAGTAAGTTTTTAAATTTAATTTTTGCAAATTAAGCTGCGCTTCTTTGCTTTTTATATTGGACTTTAATCTTTCAATGATAGCAAAAGCACTGCTGCTTTCAAATGTTACTGCTTTTGCTAGATCGTAATCTAATTCCCAGTGGCAATAATAAATACTTAATTCAGCTAAGGCGCCGCCAAAACCATAGCCGCTTGCAGAAAAGTATAACTCTTGCTCCTTGCATATCGTAACTGATTCTACAGTTGCATTATAGCTTTGCAATTGCTGCTGCCCTAGGCTTCTGCTCATTATGCTTTCGATTTGGCTTTGAACACCACTATCTTTGCGAGCCAAATCTATCCAACTTGGTATAACGCCGCGGTGCACCAATACTGCTTGTTTGTGTAATCGATTGATAAAAAGTGCTCCATAATAACCACTATTTTTAGCATCATTGAATATTTTCAATATCTTCCAATTTACTAAGTGCTCGCTGCTATCTGATAACTCAGATTGTTCATGCAGATCTTTAAATACTTCGCGGCTAAGCAAGCAATAAATAAAATCATTAGGGTGATATGAAAAATGCTTATTTTCTTCTATTATCCTAGATATATTAGCGTCAACTTCTCTTTCTTCGTCATCGATATCAATATCTTCTAATAAAATTGAATTACTTTCATCATCTGAGCAATCTTGCTTATTTTCTAAAGAAAAAGAGAGCTGAGAACTGACAGCTTCTACAACTGAATCTTGAGTTTGTGGATAAATGCTAATATCCAAAAGTTCTAGACTTGGAGTGTTTCTGAACATTGTAAAATTTAAGAATGATTATTAGTTATTTAAAGTTGAATATGATTTGAATAAAACTATTTGTCAAGCTCGGCTGTGTTTGTATATTTTTATATTTAATTGCTTTTTGAGCTAATATTCTGTTATAGTAGAAATGTATTTGGAAAAAATTTATCCTGGAGGATTTAGATGTCAATAAAGCGCCATAAAATTGCACTGGTTGGTGGTGGAAATATAGGGGGAACTCTTGCTCACTTAATAAGTCTGCGTGGATTAGCAGATGTAGTGATGCTAGATAGAAGCGCAGGGGTTGCGCAAGGCAAATGTCTTGATATCGCGCAAGCGACAACTCTTGAGGGTAGCAGCTGCAATTTACAAGGAACTGATAACTATGCGGACTTAAAAGGGTCGGATGTAGTGATTGTTACAGCGGGTGTGCCGCGCAAACCAGGAATGAGCAGGGATGATTTATTAAGTGTGAACGCTAGTGTAATGAGCATTGTTGCGGAAGGGGTAAAAAAATATTGTCCAGATGCTTTTGTGATTATTGTTACTAATCCGCTTGATGCTATGGTTTATGCTTTTCAGAAAGCAAGTGGGTTGCCAGTAAACAAAGTTGTAGGAATGGCTGGAGTGCTTGATTCAGCGCGGTTTTGTTTGTTTTTGGCGGAAGAATTCAATGTAGCAGCGGAAGATGTTGCTGCTTTTGTTCTGGGAGGCCACGGCGATACAATGGTGCCTTTATTACGTTATTCAACAATTGCTGGAATCCCAGTTACTGATCTAGTTAAAATGGGCTGGAGTTCGCAAGCTAGGCTTGATGAAATCGTAGCGCGTACTCGTGATGGTGGCGCAGAAATAGTTAAGTTGCTGCAAACAGGTTCGGCATTTTATGCGCCAGCTACCTCTGCTTTGGAAATGGCGGAATCATATCTGCTTGATAGAAGAAGAGTGCATGCTTGTGCCGCTTATCTCAACGGCCAGTATGGTTACAAAGATATATATGTTGGTGTTCCTATTGTCATTGGTAAAAATGGCGTGGAAAAAATAATAGAAGTTGCTTTGAACAATGATGAAAAACAAGCTTTTGATTATTCCGTTTCTGCTGTGCGCGGCTTAATTGAGAGTTTGGAAAAACTAGTTGCCTAAAAGTGCAGATGCTGTTTTAAAAAATCCTGGCTGAATGGGTACTTGCTTTTATGTGCCCATTTGATTCTTCTCTAAGCAATTTAAAATTTTTTATATGCAAGACAAAATATTTAGGTTTATTTCCAAGGCGCTTAGTCCGCTTTTATCTTTCAGTTATTGCTTAATAGCGACCATTTTACAAAATGGTGATATTATGGCAGTTAAGGCAGGGCTGGTGATTTTTTTACAAGTAATATGCTTTGCGTATGTCTTGGGCAAATTATTTACACCAAAAGCTGATTATCTTCTCGAAACGCACAGTATAAATGAAAGAATTTTTCTTTATTCGGCATGTATAATAGGGCTTCTTTTATCTAAATTATGGCTAAATCTGCTTAATATTAAAGGTTATGAGGTGCTTTTAATTACGGGTTCTATTTTCCTCTCTTTAACTTTAGTTATAACAATATTTTGGAAAATCAGCGCGCATACTACTGTATTTTCTGGTGGTGCAATGATTTTTGTCGATAGCCACACAGATATTTTATTTTGGGTATTTCTTTTAGTGTCTTTTTTATTGGGTTATATAAGAGTTTATCTCAAAGCACACACTCCAATGCAGGTGATAGCGGGAATAATGTTAGGAACAGCCACCTCATTTGCTGTTCGTTATTACCTAAATTAGAGTTGGTTAAGCTATTTTGGCTAGTTCTATTGCAGCTCTAATCCTTATTTCTTTAATAATATTATTCAGTTCTGGGCTTTCAGCAATAGGCAATTCCTTGCTAGTTAATTGTTTTAGTTTTGTCAATGTTGGCGATAAATCTTCCCCTTTGCCTAAAATCAATTGCTTATACAATGAATTCAAATCATCCAATAAATTACTGCCGTAATCATAAGCAACTTGCTCTTGGTCGGGGAAGCTCCATAAAACAGATGGGGGTGAGATATGACCATTATTAACTGCAGTTACATCGCTTCCAGCATCAGTTTCTAGTAATTTACCAAATGCAGCGCTTTTCTCATTTTTTATTTTAGCACCAGCAGCATTTGATTTTATTTGCCTTTTTATCTCATTTACAAGCATTTGATTTATTGCATTGTTAAACTTATGTTTTAAGAATGCGCTTTAAATATTATAAAGGCAATATATTTTGCTATAGTATTTTCCATTTGTGTTAATAGTGCGTCGCTCGATCGCTTAGCTCATTTCTAACTTCAATCGCTTTTTTCACAAACCAAGCACCGTCATTGGTGAGCGGTATATACCAACAAACTTGAAGATACTGTCGTTATTATGCTTTGTCATTTTCGCTTATTTACAAAACTACATAACCGTCTTCTTTAAATTACTCATAGCCCGCAACACTTCATCCTTATCACTAAAATATAGTTTTTCATTACCAATTATTTGGTAATTCTCATGCCCTTTGCCAGCAATTACTAAGATATCTCCTTTTTGCAACTGCTTTACCGCCGCTGCTATGGCAATTGCCCTACCAGGAATTTCTAAAGCATTTGGGCAGTGGGTTAGCATTTGTTGGCGAATTATTTCTGGAGGTTCGCTTCGCGGGTTATCGTCAGTAATAATAGTATTATCCGCATAAACATTGGCCACTTGTGCAAGCTCCACCCGCCGGCGCAGATCACGATCCCCCCCACTGCCAATCACTAGATGGAGCTTACCTGGGCATTCTTTACGCAAAGTAGTTAATATATTAACTAATGCATCTTTGGTATGGGCGTAATCTATGATAATTTTTGCCTCATTATAAGTTGCTATTTGCTCCAAGCGCCCAGGCGCAGAGTGCAATTTAGATAAAGCCATTAATAATTCATCTGAATTAAGGCCGCAGGCGAGAGCTAATCCTAAAGCACATAATGCATTAGCAACCTGAAAATCCCCTAATAACGGAAAAATTAGTTCATGCTCACGTCCCCATAAGGATATCTTTAAACGATTATTAAGTTTACTAAGTAATTTTATATCTTTCCCCGCTAAACCATAGCTGATAATTTTTTGCCTGCGCTCTTTACATAGCAAAGCAAGTTCATCATATTGCCCAATATCTGCATTCAATATAGCTATACGGTTTTGGGGTAACACTTCGCTGAATAATTTCTTTTTAGCAGTAAAATAACTATTAAAATCCTGATGGTAATCTAAATGATCTGGCGTTAAATTAGTAAAGGCGGCGGCAGTTAAATTGGCGCTATGTAGCCTATATTGATCTAAGCCATGGCTTGAAGCTTCAACTATCGCATGCGAAACACCTTGTTCATACAATGATGTTAGTAACTGATGTAAAGATAATGCATCAGGGCTGGTAAGGCTCTCGGTTACTTGTTGCTGATTGCCAACATATACGCCAATTGTCCCTATTGAAGCAGTTTTGTAACTGCATAAAGTTAGCAATTGATTGTAAAAATAAGCCACTGAGCTTTTGCCGTTAGTGCCAGTTACCGCTACTAATTTTTCTGGTTGATATGGGCATGCTTGGCGCGCCAATTTGCATAAAGTAAGTCTGGCATTTTCAACGTACTCGTAATCAACATGTGGATGATGAGTTTCTAATCGCGGCGCTTCCAAAATAATTTTCCGCGCCCCATTGCTAATCGCATCCTCTATGAAAGCACGTCCATCATGATGCATGCCAGTAATCGCAACAAAAGTGCCCCCTAATTTTATCATGCGGGAATCAGTTGAAATAAAAGAAAAATCTATCATATAATGTAAAAGCCTTTACTTGAGGAAACTTGATCTCTATAATACATTAAAGAATGTATAAAAGAAGGATAATATGGCCGATAACTCGATTAATCAAACCAAATTAAATCTAACAGTATTTTTTTTGCTAGTAGTGTACCCTGCATTCATCATCGCTTCAATCATACACTATGGATATCATTTTGGTATAACAAAATTTGAAATAGCACTAGTGATTATTGCCTATTATGGTGCTAACATTTCAGTTGGGCTTGGGTTACATAGATTATGGTCTCACTCTGCTTATAAAGTAAATCGTGTTGTCGAATTTATATTGGCTGTGGTAAGCGCGGGTACTTTGCAAGGGCCAATTCTCGCTTGGGCTTCTGATCATTTTAAACACCATACCTATACTGACCAAGATTTAGACCCACATACTCCCAATAAATATAAAAACAAATGGATGGGCTTTTTTTGGTCGCACATGGGGTGGATGCTTTATCATGGTAGCTTTAAAAATATCGACCGGGTGACAATGAAAAAGCTTGGCCGAAATAAAATTGTAATCTGGCAATTTAAAAATTACTGGCGCTTGGCGTTTATAATGAATGTAGTTATTCCTATGGCAATAGGATACATTTTAGGCGGCAGCTTGCTTTCTGTTTGGGCGGCGTTTATTTTTATCGGTTTGGGGAGAGCAATCCAGCAGCAAGTGACATTCTGCGTTAATTCTGTATGCCACTTTTTTGGCACAAGTAAATATTATAAAGGTACAGCTAGGGATGTTTGGTGGTTGGCCTTATTCTTATTAGGCGAAAATTGGCATAATTATCACCATGCCTTTGCCAATGACTATCGAAATGGGGTAAAATGGTATCATTTCGATGTTCATAAATGGTTAATTGCCCTGCTTGAAAAACTAGGCTTAGCTTGGGACTTGGTTCGCACCCCGCCAGAACGGATAGAAGCAAAATTACAAGATACTGCTTGCACTATTTCAGAACAAGTGCGCATGCGGCTGGAAATGGCTTTGAAATACGCTAATGCCCTTTCAGATGCTGCGATGAAGAAAATAGAACAAGCGGAGCTTTCTGCACGCGAACTAACAGGTAGTATGAGCGCTAAATTACGCAAGCTTGATAATTCTTCCAGGATTCTTGCTGCCACAGTCAATGAATGGCTTGAATCAAAAGACTTGCTTAATGAAAAAGTTTGGCGAAGAATGTATCATAAGCTCAAAAAGCTGGAGAGCTTAGCAACAAATGTTAATATAAAGTTACCAAATTATTTGGCTATTACGGCAAATTGATTTATGCTGCCTTTTGGCTTTTTAAAATTCAGTTCATAAGCAAATTTAAAAGGCGCATTGAGTTAATTGTATTGAGGGAAAAATATGAAAATTACTATTGCTGGCAAGCATGTAGATATAGGTTCTGCATTGCGTGAATATATTGAAAACATCGTTAAAGAGCAGGTTACCAAGTTTTTTGAAAATGCTGTTACTGCGCATGTAACAATAAGTAAAGAAACGCACTTATTTATTACTGACATTATCGTTAACGAAGGAACTGGGCAGAAAGAAATAATTAAGGCTCATGCTAGTGATAATGATCCATATCATAGTGTTGATTTAGCGGTAAAAAAGTTAGAGTCGCAATTGCGTAAATATAAGAGCCGTTTGCGCTCCCATGCTGCTAAAAAGCTTTCGCAGATAACAACCCCCGCGGTGAACTATATACTATCACCTCTCAGCCGCGAGCAGATTGAAGATGTTAACGCTGCCCCAGCTATTATAGCTGAAAAACCTCTTGAAATAGAACATATGACCGTGAATGACGCCGTTGTTAAGCTTGATTTATTACAAAAGCCAGTCCTTTTGTTCTGCAACAGTAAAAATAGCAACCTTAATATGGTTTACTATCGTAAAGATGGTAACATAGCATGGGTAGATATCAATACTGATAAATTGAAAATTAATTAGATGACATATAAAGTTGCAGTAATTGGGGCAAGTGGGGTTGTTGGTAGGGAAATGGTGCGCGTTTTAGAACAGCGTAACTTTCCTATTTCTGAGCTAACCCTTCTTGCTTCAAAGCGTTCCGCTGGGGCAAGGATAACCTTTAAAGGCAATCCAATCGAGATAAAAGAGCTAGAACATTACGATTTTTTACAAACAGATTTTGCCCTCTTTTCTGCGGGCTCAGAGATATCGGCGAAATACGTTAAATTAGCTGAGCAGGCTGGATGCGTTGTTATTGATAATAGCTCTTATTTCCGTATGCATACAGATGTGCCGTTAATAGTGCCCGAAGTAAATGGTTCAACTTTAAAGAAATTCAGAGGTGGTGGCATAATATCCAACCCTAATTGTGCGGCAATTCAGCTTGCCGTAGTGCTAAAACCATTGCATGAAGTTGTTAAGATTAAAAGAGTTGTAGTTTCAACTTATCAATCCGTCTCAGGTGCGGGTGCTGCTGCAATGGAGGAGTTGAAATTGCAAACTCTTGCTATACTTAATAATAACAAAGCAACCCCAGAAATATTTAAAAAACAAATATCTTTTAACCTACTGCCGCAAATTGATATCTATAACGAAGATGGGCAAACACAAGAAGAGCAAAAAATCATTCAAGAAATTAAAAAAATTGTCGATCCGCAAATCTCTATTACCGCCACTTGCGTGCGAGTTCCGGTTTTTAACGGCCATTCAGAGTCGGTAAATATTGAATTTGCGCAAACGATGGCAGTGAATGAAGCCTTAAACGTATTAAAAGAAGCGCCTGGCGTTGAAGTTTGGGAAGAGCAAGCAAGCCGTGGATACATAACCCCACTTGAGTGCGAGGGGCAAGATGCGGTTTTCGTATCACGTATTCGTAGGGATAATTCTGCAGAAAATGCTTTAAATATGTGGATAGTTTCTGATAACCTCAGAAAGGGCGCGGCATTAAATGCAGTACAAATTGCGGAGCAGGTAATTAAATATGCGAATAATAGCGATAACGATGATATTATGGAGCGCAGTAGCTTCAGCAAGTATAGTGCGGGCTGAAGATAGCAGCCTTAATTTAAGAACTCATCAATACGAATACTCGCAAGTCACTCGCAATCAGGTGGAAAAATACCTAAAAACGCAACGCGCAAACTCTTTGCCAATTACTATTGGGCAAGACTTAAGTAATAATCTTTCTGGGCTTGATTTAAGTGGGTTAGATTTCTCAGATGCGCAAATTTCTGGGATTGATTTTACAGATTCCAAATTAGATGATGCCAATTTCCAAAATGCCTTTTTGGAAGGGGCTAATTTCCAAAGGTGCTCTGCCATGCGAAGTGATTTTAGCGATTCTAGTATAGCTCTATCTAATTTTTCTGGTGCCAAATTAAACAAAGCAAAATTTAAAAACGCTTACGCAGCTCAAACTATTTTTGAGCAAGCGGATTTAAGTGAAGCTCTTCTCATCGAGGCAGATTTTAGTAAAGCTAACTTTTCTAACGCATTGTTTATAAAATCAATATTAAAAAGCTCCACATTTATAGGCAGCGAAATTAAAAACACGCAGTTTGATAAAGCAAATTTAAATTTTGCAATTTTAAACGGGGCCAATCTAGGTGGTTCGACGTTTCACAGTTCTGTTTTAAAAAATGCAGTTTTTGATAATGCAAAAGCAAATAATATTGTAATGGATGATGTAGTTATATTTGGCCTTAGCGCTCAACATGCAATATTTAGAGGAGCAAAATTAACTAATGTTTATGCAGAAGCGGTAGATTTTCGCTATGCATACTTATCGGAGGCGCAATTGATTAGAAGTATATTCAATGACTCTTTGCTGAATTTTGCCAATTTCACTGCGAGCAAAATTAAGCTTTGTGACTTTACTCGCGCTGATTTTACTAGCGCTAATTTAAATGATGCAAAAATTTCCTCTTCTTCTTTTCATAACTCTAAATTTAATAAAGCTAGTTTGGCAAGGGTTAGCACTGATAATTCATTTTTCAAAGGCGCTAATTTTACGGAGGCAAATCTTGCTAATCACCAAAGTGTTAATGACAATTTCGAAGGGGCTATAGGGAATTAGCCCTTTTAGCAGCTAAAATATAATTTATTGATAACTCTTTCTCATCAATATGCCATTCATCAATTAAAAAATTATATTTTAAGCCTTTGAGATTAATGACTTCTGTTTGCTCCTGCTGTAATAATGAAGTTAATTCTTCGGGAGTGATAAATTTCCTCCAGTCATGCGTACCGCGCGGCAGTATATTAGCGATATATTCAGCGCCGAACTTAGCAATGGCCAATGATTTCAAAGTGCGGTTTAATGTCGAGATAATTAATATACCATTTTTTTCTAATAGCTGGCACAAGCAATGGATAAACAAAGGTACATTGAGAACATGCTCGACCACCTCTAAGCACACAACGGCTTTGAACTTCTGGCCTGATTCAACCAATTCCTCCACTGTAGTTTGTAAGAATTTAGCATTAGTTATGCCATGTAATGAGCAATAATTTTGGGCAATATGGATATTATCTGCAACCACATCAATGCCCGTAACATCGGCTCCCATCCGTGCAATTGGCGCTGATACCAATCCACCGCCACAACCAACATCTAAAACCGAAACTCCCTTTAATGGGGTATAACTATGCTCCGTTACAGATAAATTGAAATGGGAAATGATCTGCTCTTTAATAAAAGAGAGCCTCGCAGGATTCATCTGATGCAAAGGTTTTAATTTACCATTTGCATCCCACCATTCTTGAGCCAAATGGGCAAATTTTTTAGCTTCTTGCTTATCAATAGTGCTATGTTGCATAATTTCCAACTTCATATTGCTGTGCGACAAGCAACTTTAGTTTGCTAATTGCTTTTTCTTCAATTTGGCGCACTCTCTCTCTAGATACATTTAGCTCTTTACTTAATACATCTAACGTGGTTGGCTTCTCTTTTAGCCGCCTCTCAGTCAGGATATGCCTCTCTCTCGGTTCTAGCTCTAGCATAGCTGCAGCAAACAATTTCTGTTTATGGCGAGCGTCATCTTCATTAACTAGCTGTATTTCTTGATTATCTCTTGTTTCTGCAATAAATTCTAAAAGTTCACCACTATCATCTTCATTACTAACCCTGTCATTTAATGACAGAGAATTATTCGCAAAGCGCATTTCCATATCAATTACATCTTGTTTGGAAACATTTAATTCTTTGGCGATTAATGCATTTTCATCTTCGACTACTTCTCCTGAATTAATCATATGCTGGATACGATTCTTCAGTTTACGTAGATTGAAAAACAATGCTTTTTGTGCTGCTGATGTGCCGATTTTAACCATCGACCAAGAGCGCAAGATATAGTCCTGTATTGAAGCTTTAATCCACAAGATGGCGTAAGTTGCCAAACTGCCTTTCTGAGGGTCGAACTTACTTACGGCGTGCATCAAGCCTAAATTACCTTCCGAGATAATATCCTGTATAGGTAACCCATAGCCGCGATAACTTAGCGCGATCTTGGCAACTAAGCGCAGATGCGAGGTTACCAGCTTATTTGCTGCCGCAACGTCTTTATAATTCTGCCATTTATATGCCAAATCACTTACTTCTTGCTCAGTGAGTATAGGGAATTTTTGAATTTCAGCTAGATACTTAGCCAACCCACCTTCTTGATACAAGGCTGCCAGGGCGCTTGACCCGCTAACTATCAATGCGTTTTTATTATAAGACATATGCAATTTCCTCCATAGCCTTTTCAAGACTATTGTACATTATTTTTATCGGCAGGTCAAATAGGGGAGTAAAGCTTGCTGAATAATTTCCATTTGACTTGCAGGTTATTTTCTTTATAATAAAGCATATTAAGGAAAAAATTGTGCTTACGCATGCTGCATAAACTTAAATTAATCTCTGCCGTTATTGTGCTTTGTGCTTCACTCAGCGCCTGTATGAATACGAAAAATGCTGATCATTATTTAGCAAACCAGGAACAAATGCCCGACCATGGGCTTGTGCTATTTAGAGGCCTTTCTTTTGAGGAATCTTCTGAATTAAAAACATTCTTACAAGATAGGGATGGGTATAAAAAAAATAATCTACATTCTGGTTTGGAATTCACCCATCATCCCGTAGGCAGTAAAAATTTTTCGTTTTTGGAGCTTACTCAGCCTACATATAATGAAAAATGGATGGTATACAAGAATGAAACTAGCATGGCCCCAAAAGATTTAGATCAGCTATATAGAAAATTTATGCATAACCCTCGTAAGAAAAACCTTTGGAAATACGAATCACCCAATTTAAAAGCTATTTATTACTATGATATCTTCCCTCAAAAAGAGGGTAAGTATTGCTTATCAAGAATTCTCAAAGGTGCTCGTTACATAGAGCTAAATCCTGACAAAGAATGCTTGGGTTACAGCGTTAAAGCTGGGCATGTAACTTATATTGGCGATCTATTTACGTTAACAGGAAAGCGCCATTATGGTTTCTTCGACGGTGAATGGTGGGATGTTGACATCATCGTAAAAGATTTATCTGATGATGCTAAGAAATTCATTGCGCAGTTTGAGCCTAAGATCAACTTGCCTTTTAGGGTTGATTTAATAAAGGAAATACCTAATACCAAGTAATATGCCTTGTCAACTATAGTATTTTCCACTCACGTTAATGGTGCGTAGCTCGATCGCTTACTTAGTTTCCATAGGCCGCGCTCCTACCTCCTTTTCTTAACATAAAGCTAAAACACTTTAAACCTTTACATATATAATAGTTTTAACCTGTAGATTTTTAAAGAGAGCTTATAAGAGCTGCGGCGCTTGTTTCACGCTCCAAATTGCGCGTGGCTAAGTTTTGGGCGTGCGCAGGCGCGCCCGCAAAACTGCCCCCCACAGCCACGCGCAACTTTCCGCTGCTTCAACGCTCTCTAAGCTTTAGGATGGAATTGCTTTGTGCAAAGAGTTATGTTAACTGGTATGTACCGAATTAACAAACTCTTTGCAAAAAACCTTAATTCAGATTAATCAAATGCATTACTTTAAATCATCTTTACTTACTCAATATGCCTTTAATCATGGCTTTTTTACCCGCAAAGGTGGGGTGAGTGCTGGTAACTTTTCCTCTCTGAATTGCGGGCTGCGGTCTAAAGATGATCCGCAAAATGTTAAGCAAAACCTAGTAATAATTGCTAATTACATGGGTATTGAGGTTGCTAATTTACAGCTAACTACACAGGTACATTCACCAGATATAGCAATTGCTCAAGGTGGCTGTGGTTTTTATGATTTATCACAACAGCAGGCCGATGCTATCGTTACTAATAATACGCAAATATTTTTAGGGGTGCAAACGGCAGATTGTACGCCAATTTTATTATGTGACTACGTTAATCAGGTAAAAGCAGCAATCCATGCCAGCTGGAAAACTGTAAGCCAAGGAATTATAGGCAATTGCTTACAACAAATGCAAGCTCAAGGTGCGGAAATTAAAACACTTGCTGTAGCAATCGGCCCAGCAATACAGCCGCAAAATTATGAAGTTGGCGAAGATGTTCGCGAAGCATTTATCCAGCTGGATCAAAGCAGTTACCTTCACTTTATGCCAGTAAACGATAAATATTTGTTTGATCTGCCGGGCTACTGTGAAGCCTATTTGCGCTCTTGCGGTGTAAATTTAATTGATAATTTGCGCTTAGACACTTATGCTAATGAAGAAGATTTTTTTAGCTTCCGCAGAGAGACGCATAAAGCGCAACGTGCAGGGCAAACCCAACAAAGTATTGGCTGCCAGCTATCGGTTATTTAGAGGTAAATTTATGAAAAAAATTATTAAATATTTTTTGATAATATTGTTAGTGATGCTAGCAATAGCTGTAACATTACCGTTCTTCATCTCAGTTGAGAACCTTAAATCACCAATTGTTGCATCAGTAAAAAAAATAACTGGGCGGGAGTTGGCTATTAATGGTAAATTATCCCTTTCATTGTTGCCGCAGCCGCGCGTTATAGTTGGTGATATAAAATTTGGCTCTATCAAAGGCTCTAAAAGCCTTTATCTACTTGAAGCAGAAGAAATTTCCGCCAACATTGCCCTGTTGCCTCTATTGTCGGGAAAGGTAGAGGTTAGCAACTTGCAGCTCACCAAGCCGCAAATTAATCTAGAAGTTTTAGCAAATGGTAAAGCAAATTGGGATATTGCAAGTAACAATGATAAAGTAAATACTACAGCGCCAATCAAAGCAGGGCATGCCGAACCAAATTTGCCATTTAAAGATATTTATGTAACCAATGGTAAGCTTCGCTATCTAGCTAGAGGTAATTCATTAGAAATCGAACAAATAGATGCCTATATTGATTTAAGCAAAGATACGCCTTACATTAAATTAACTGCTGTTGCGAAAGATATTAATTTAGATAAGTGGTTAGATGATAAAAACAGCATAGGTATAAGAGCTTCATCAAGTGCCGCCCAACCTAACATACCATGGGCTAAAACCAAAATAGATTTGGCATTCCTCAATGATTTTTCTGGCGATTTCACCGTAAAGATAAAGCAGCTAGCCCGTCAAGATATGGTATTGACTAATCTAGATACAAAATTATTAGTTAATAATGGAGAATTATCTATAAATCGCCTCAATGCAGGCGTATTTGGAGGGGATTTGAAACTGCAAGGCAAAGTCTCAAGTGCATCTAACCAACCAGCAAACATCGATATCGCGATAACTAATGCCCAACTGCATCGCATAGCGCCAAAGCATAAACAATTTAAGATCACCGAAGGGTTATTGAATTTTACTGGAAAATTTAATACAAACGGTTCAAGTCAATATGAATATGTGCGCAATCTATCGGGAAATCTGCAATTTGATACTAAAAACGGTAAATTGCATGGAATTGATTTACAAAAAACTCTAGCAGCTTTGGATAATGTAAAAGGTGTTGAAGGTTTGCTCAATCTATTAAATTCATCCTTTGCTGAAGGAAGTACGGAGTTTTCTAAATTAGCTGGGAATGGAGAGATAAAGCAAGGCGTTATTCATTTGACTGGCCTAGAAGTGGCAGCTAGACGTATAAACGCCTCAGCTAAAGGCGTAATAAATTTGCCAGAGTATAACTTAGATATTGATGCAATTATTAATGCAGATGTCAAAAAAATACCTGAGATAAAGGTTAAGTTTTTTGGCTCATTAAATTCAATCCAGCATAAGCTCGATACCAGGGCAATAAAACAGCGCATTGGTGAAAGCGTGCTAGATGCAGTAATTGATAGCGCGAAACAGGGTAACGTTAAGCCTAAAGACCTGCTAAAGAGTATAGAAAATAAACTTTTTAACTAGAATAAATTGTATAAATTAATTTATATGAGTAACGAATTGAGGGCTCGCAAACTTAAAGTAACTCAGCTGTAAAGCCGAGTACCTTAAAGTTTGCCTAGTCTCTTTATGCTGCTTCTTTCTTATACGTATCAAGCATCATCAGAATTTTCTCTAACGCAGTATCCTTGCTAATAGATTGTGTTGCTGCATATTCTTCTACTAACCTTTCCATGGCAGATTCGTAAATCATCCTTTCGCTATAAGAGCGCTCAGGATCATCAACATTCTTATGCAAATCACGTAAAACTTCTGCTATAGATATTATATCGCCAGAGTTTATTTTTCCTTCGTATTCTTGGGCACGTTTACTCCACATCCCGCGTGCAATTCTAGGGCGGCTTTGCAACACCTCTAAAACTTGTGAGAAAGAATCGTTAGAGCTTAAATGACGCAACCCAGCTTTTATTGCCCTTGATTTAGGAACGCGAAGAATCATTTTATCTTTAGAAAATTTGATGACGTACAAGCTCATCTCTTCACCAGCAATTACTTGGGTTTCTTCGCTAGTTATCTCCCCAACACCGTGTGAAGGATAAACCACAGCATCACCAATAGTGAAGCTTTTACCTTTTAGTTTTAGCATAGACCAACAACCCTAATTAGTATTGAACCTATCCCCCCTATCTAGTATTGTATCATAAATTTACATCTAGGTAAAAGAAAAAAACCAAATAAACAATTTTAACTATAACTTGCTGCTTGTTCGCGCGGTGAAAAGGTATTTTCGCTAACATATTGCACCCAATTAATTCCTTGTTCAATTTTATCTTTGATTGAAGAATAAATGTCCTCGCTCATTTGCACATATGCACAGGCCTCATATATATCAAAGCAGCATAGCATATTAATAATTGGCCAAACAAAGCAGGTTGATAGCGCTAAAAGTTTGTGATGCCATTTATATAACACTCGAATAGGCGGCAATTTTTCTATATCTTTTTCAGCAGGCATATCCATACTTTTGAAGCATTCTTTTCTCTCTAATAAAAAGTCAAGCGTCAAAACAACTACGTCCTTTGCATATAATGGGTTTTCTTTTAATATCTTTGCTAGAAGGGTGATTAGAAATCTATAATGTATGTAATTAGCAACCCCTGAAGCTAAGTACAGCTTTTCATAGTTTTCGATGCTTTTTAATTTTTTATTGCCTACATATTCCTTATAATGCTCAATTAATTCCAACAAATGCTCTGATGAAGCATTGTTATAAGTGCTCATGCAATAAAATGCCTTATTGATGAAATTTGGGGATTGTGCAGCAATTGCAAGCCATCCATTTTTCAATACTGATACTGCTTTGCTAACAGGTGAAAAACTTGCAATTCTATAAATCATCTCGCCATAAAATCGGCAATCTTCTGGAATTTCGAACATCTCTATTTGATTTGCCAATTCGTCCTCTTGCGCACCATCCCCATTTTGCTTTGCCTTTCCCCATGCCTCAAATAAATTTATTAAATGGTAAAGCTCCTTAGCTGCAGCTGGCACGTCTCTCCATTCCATACTTATTCGTTTAAATATAAATAGTGATAACGCGACATGCTTTTCTTGATCTACATAACGCGGCGTTAAGCAATAAGCGTAATCATAAATTCTTTTTCTAATCCTAAGCATTTCTCCCTCCTTAACACTCATATAAAATAAGCATTATTGAAAACAAAGAAAAAACAATAAGATTTTTAACTTAGCTAATGTATTTGCAGCATGCTAATCAATAAAAAGATACTTTGCTTGAAATTTGCCATCCTCAGGTTGAATGGATATATTGATTACATATTAAAAAATGGCAGCATTAAAAAAAGCTGCAGGCAAATTACGTTTATAATATCAGTAAAGACAGAGCCTAAGAAAGGTACAATTAACAGTGCCTTAGGGGATGGGCCATATTTTTTAGAAATGGCAACTACATTAGCTAATGCCACTGGGGTGGCGCCAAGGGCGGTGCCGATGAAGCCTGCCGTCATTAATGCAGAGTCGTAGTCCTTACCAGCAATGCGGAAGAATATCCATCTGCCAAACATGACCGCAAAAACAGTTTGTACAAAAATTATCAATAATAAACTAACTATACGTTTATCAAATAAGTATTCAATTTCAATGCTCATCATACTCATTGTAACGAAAATTTGCAGGCTAACATCATTAAACATAGCCACCATGCGGGTTGAAATTTTCATATTGCGGGAAGGGATGAATTTACTATCCAAAATATTGATGACAATCATACCGCAAAATAATACAGGGAGATAACGAGGCATTATGTAGCCACAATAAGCTAAATATGTATGGATGGATTCCCCCACTTTTACACATAAACAAATAAATAAAAAGCATTGCAAAACTAAATATACTGAAGCAGGGAGTTTTTTCGAATGCAAATTATGGGAATATGTTTGTTGGGCTTTTGTGGCACGTGGGCGTAATTTGTATAAATGAATTAGTTTTACCCCTAAAGGGCTGCCGATTGTCCCCCCTAATAATAATCCGATGGTAGCAGATATCAGGCCTAATTCAATAGCCCCTTCATAACCCTTAGACTCAAAGAATGATCCCCAAGAAATAGCTGTTCCATGCCCGCCAATTAGCGAAATTGACCCTGCCAATAAGCCATTAATGGGGTCTGCCCCGCTATTAATTGCAACGGTTACGCCAATGGTATTTTGTAAAGTAACAAAAAAAATCATTACGATGATTAGTTTAACTAACCTTTTTCCCCCATCAAGTAAAACCCCTATTTTTGCAGCCATACCCACGGTACAGAAAAAAATTAGCAGGAAAATATCACGCATTTCTTTATCGATATTAATCTTGATCCCAAAAAAAGACTTGAGAACAAAAATAAGTATGCAAAAAAACATGCCACCTATGACCCCTTCGGGTATATGGTGGTTCTTAAAAAAACGAACATGATTAATTACAATATAGCCACTAAAAAAAGCTAAAATAGTGACTGTAATTAAATTTAACCCATCTAAGTAGTATGAAAACTGCATCAGCCTCCTAAAATTATTTTTCACCCTTCGTCGCGAATAAAGACCAAGCTAGCACGTTTTTTCTTTATTGCCAATATACTAAAAATAAGGGCTTACAAGAGGATTGTTAGGTATATAATCATTTGCTTAGTTTCCATTTGTCAAACATTCTCAAAACCGAATTGTCTATTTCTGGTAGGTTCGATCCATCCTTTTTAACCCAGAGCAACGCATTTGCTTCGTTATTTAACATGATACTTTCATTTGAATTAATTTTTAAAAGAAATCTTATATCATAATGATAATGCGCAGGCTCTTTGTTATTAGCGGGAATCAAGTGAATGTCTAAATCGAATATTTCTTTGCTTTTGGGGATAATATTATTAACCCCAGATTCTTCTTGCGCCTCACGCAATGCAACAGCTAAGACATCCGACTCCTCATCGCAGTGGCCGCCAGGCTGAAACCACCTGCCTAATTTGCGGTGATGCATGAGTAAAGCGGCATCTTCTTGCAAATTTAATAACCAAGATGAGGCTGTAATATGTCCCACAGTTAATTCACGTGCAAAGCACTGTTGATTGTTCAGTACAAAATGGATTATCTGCTGCTTAGTTTCTTCTTGTGCCGAGCATGTTTTATAATTTTCTAAAAGATTTAATAAACCCGCTCGCTGATCACTTCTAGTCAATATCATAATTAACTCCTAACAAAAGTTGAAGCTAACATCATCTGGATGGCTTTTCAAGGTTCGGATATTCGTGCAATAATTTTAGTATATTTCTCTCCGGCTCCTAATGCGCTGTTATTTATTGAGGATTTTGGCTGATTGGGAGGTGGTTTTTACGATCGCAAAGTCATTAGGAAAAAAAATAAATAATTTTTTTAAAAAAACTGTTTGACATGGATGATGATATTGGTTATAACTCTCCTTCGCAAGGGCAAGCCAAACAAAAAGCTCTTGGTTCTTTTGAAAGTTAAATATACAGACATAAAATAAAATGTTTAAGACAGCGGTATGTAATCGAATATAATTTAAAACTCGATTATTATATTGATGTCTAGTTACGTCAGTTTTAAAGTTTAATAATTGAGTTTTTCTGATCAAACTTGAGAGTTTGATCCTGGCTCAGAGTGAACGCTGGCGGCGTGCTTAACACATGCAAGTCGAACGGGTACGACTGGTGCTTGCACCAGTACGGCCAGTGGCAGACGGGTGAGTAATACATGGGAATCTGCCTCATAGTACGGGATAACCACGGGAAACTGTGGCTAATACCGTATATTGCCGATAGGTGAAAGATTTATCGCTATGAGATGAGCCCATGCAGGATTAGCTAGTTGGTAGGGTAAAAGCCTACCAAGGCTACGATCTTTAGCTGGTCTGAGAGGACGATCAGCCACACTGGAACTGAGACACGGTCCAGACTCCTACGGGAGGCAGCAGTGGGGAATATTGGACAATGGGCGAAAGCCTGATCCAGCAACGCCGCGTGAGTGAAGAAGGCCTTCGGGTTGTAAAGCTCTTTTAGTGGAGAAGATAATGACGGTATCCACAGAAAAAGCTCCGGCTAACTTCGTGCCAGCAGCCGCGGTAATACGAAGGGAGCTAGCGTTACTCGGAATTATTGGGCGTAAAGCGTGCGTAGGCGGTTGTGTAAGTTGGGAGTGAAAGCCCAGGGCTTAACCTTGGAATTGCTTTCAAAACTACACGACTAGAGTATTGGAGAGGATAGTGGAATTCCTAGTGTAGAGGTGAAATTCGTAGATATTAGGAGGAACACCAGATGCGAAAGCGGCTATCTGGCCAAATACTGACGCTGTTGCACGAAAGCGTGGGGAGCAAACAGGATTAGATACCCTGGTAGTCCACGCAGTAAACGATGAGTGCTAGGTATTGGGTTTTCATTAACTCAGTGCCGCAGCTAACGCGTTAAGCACTCCGCCTGGGAAGTACGGTCGCAAGATTAAAACTCAAAGGAATTGACGGGGACCCGCACAAGCGGTGGAACATGTGGTTTAATTCGATGCTACGCGAAAAACCTTACCAAGCCTTGACATGCTAGTCGTACGACTATGAAAGTAGTTGGTCAGTTCGGCTGGACTAGCACAGGTGCTGCATGGCTGTCGTCAGCTCGTGTCGTGAGATGTTGGGTTAAGTCCCGCAACGAGCGCAACCCTTACCCTTAGTTGCTAGCAGGTAATGCTGAGTACTTTAAGGGAACTGCCAGTGACAAGCTGGAGGAAGGTGGGGATGATGTCAAGTCAGCATGGCCCTTATGGCTTGGGCTACACACGTGTTACAATGGTGATTACAATGAGAGGCAATAGGGTGACCTGGAGCAAATCTATAAAAATCATCTCAGTTCGGATTGTACTCTGCAACTCGAGTACATGAAGTCGGAATCGCTAGTAATCGCAGATCAGCATGCTGCGGTGAATACGTTCTCGGGTCTTGTACACACTGCCCGTCACGCCATGGGAGTTGGTCTTACCTTAAGTAAGTGAGCTAACCGCAAGGAGGCAGCTTACCACGGTGAGGCCGATGACTGGGGTGAAGTCGTAACAAGGTAGCCGTAGGGGAACCTGCGGCTGGATTACCTCCTTTCAAAGACTATTTTACTAGCTGCATTTATTGCTAGCTAGTCAGTCAACAAATTGTGTTACTGCCGCTGTCTTAAAGATTTTATTTTTACTGTGTATTTTCCTTTCTAATAACTTTTCCATTATTAAATCTCAGTTCATTATTTATGCATTTACTATATCAATGTATTGCTCTTGCTAAGCAATAAGCCTTTAGTGCGATGAATTCGTAACATAACTATCTGCCCTGGTAAAGAACTCCAAAAGGCATGAAATATGTGATTATGTGGATCCGCATGGCATTATTACTGAGTTATGATTTTAAAATATTATGAATATCAAATCTGACTTACTAGAAGCTAATAAATTTTTTATGCAATAAAATAAAATTAACATATAAGTCGTTAGATATTTTTTATACTTATTTTTTGCTCCAAATTTTGTGTGAGGTACCTATTTAATTTCTCTTTAGTTGAATAGAAGGAAAACCAAAAATACGGATAGCTGGCAAGGTCTAGCAAAGTAAGATCATATTAGGGGCTTATCGTGTGAATATTTTTGCTAAAATTGCGCTGCTTTTTTTCTGTTAATCCAAAAATTCTGCTCTTAATTGTCATTCAAGTAACGAAAAGTATTTAAGCGCTGTGATTACAGCTTATATCTCTACATATATGCCCTGATAGTGAAGATGTTTAATAGAAATTGCTATAAAAAATATATGTGCAATTAGTATTGTATATATGTTATAATAGGGAATGAAAAATTTATTTCTTAGAATGGGAGAGTGCTTTGTTTTTTCAAACCTTAACTGCAGCTTTGGATGAGATAAGCGAGAAAGTAAATTATACAATGGATAGCCTGTTGCCGATTTCTGCAGGCACTCGTGAAGGTAAGCTTTTAGAGGCAATGCGTTACGTTACTCTTTCACGTGGTAAAAGGTTGCGTCCTTTTTTATTAGTTAGCTCCGCTAATCTCTTTGGGGTTGGTCAAGAATCATCATTGCGCGCTGCTGCCGCTATAGAATTTATTCATACCTATTCGCTAGTACACGATGATTTACCTGCGATGGATAATGATGATTTACGCCGAGGTCAAGCTAGTTGCCATGTAAAATATGATGAAGCGACGGCGATCTTGACGGGTGATGCTCTTTTAACTTTTGCATTTGAGGTTTTAGCGAATGATTCTGTGCATCAAGATGCAGCGGTGCGCGTTGAGTTAATTCAGGCTGTTGCACAAGCAGCTGGAGCTGGCGGCATGGTTGGCGGGCAAATGTTGGATATAATTGCCGAACATAATAAGCTTGAATTAGGTGAGATTGTGCGTTTGCAGCGCATGAAAACAGGAGAGTTATTTGCAATTTCTTGTGAGGCTGGCGCTATTTTGGGAAAAGCGCAACGCCTGCAGCGCCAAGCCCTGCGAGCTTACGCTTATAGTATTGGTGTAGCTTTCCAAATTATCGATGATTTGCTAGACGTTGAAGGTAGCAGGCAAGAAACAGGCAAGGCAGTCGGGAAAGATCAAGGGCGTGGTAAAGCAACCTTGATTTCCGCTGTGGGTATTGAACAAGCACGTTTCCATGCAGAATTACTAACAGAGCAAGCGATAAACCACCTTGCTGTTTTTGATAATCGCGCGGATTGTTTACGCGAGCTAGCCAAATACATAATAACGCGCTATAATTAGCCAAAACATCATACTTTATAAAAAATGCATTTTATTGATCACGTAAAAATATACCTTAAAGCTGGGAAAGGCGGGCGCGGTGCGGTTGCCTTTCGCAGAGAAAAATTCATTGAGTTTGGTGGCCCAGATGGCGGCAATGGCGGCCGCGGCGCTGATATTGTGCTTAGGGTGGTTCCTGGCTTAAACACATTAATTGATTTTCGTTATAAGCAGCATTTTCGTGCGGCAAATGGTGGGCATGGGCAAGGTGCTAACCGTACTGGCCATTCTGCTGATACACTTTACCTTGATGTTCCTTCAGGTACGCAGGTTTTTGCAGAAGATGGGCAAACATTGCTTTATGACCTCACTGAGATTGGTAGTGAAGTTATAATTGCTAAAGGTGGCCGCGGTGGGCGTGGTAATGCTACGTTCAAAAGCTCAACTAACCAGGCTCCTAAACAATCAACCCCTGGCGAAGAGGGTGATGAGCTATGGGTTTGGCTTGAGCTAAAACTTCTTTCTGACGTTGGGTTGTTAGGTATGCCTAATGCTGGTAAATCAACATTCTTGAGCAAAGTTAGTGCGGCGCGCCCGAAAATTGGCAACTATCCATTCACTACATTAAGGCCGCAGTTGGGGGTGGTTTACGTTGATCATCAAGAATTTGTTATGGCTGACCTGCCAGGGTTAATTGCCGGGGCAAGTGACGGGCATGGCTTAGGCGATCGTTTCTTAAAACATGTTGAGAGATGTAAAATATTATTGCATTTAATAGATGCAAGTAGCGAGCAAGCCCTCGATAATTATCGCATAATACGCCAGGAGCTTGAGGCATATTCTAAAGAATTGGCCGCTAAACCTGAATTAATTGCTTTAAATAAAATTGATTTGCTTACCTCTGAACGGCTTGCAGAGTTACAAGCGGAATTTAGCCAAGCAACTGGCAAGCAAGTATTCTGCTGTTCTGGTGTTACTGGTTTTGGCATTGAATCTATCTTAAGGGAAATTATGGGAAAGATTAATGTTTTTAGCTCTGTTAACTAATTGTTAACGTATTACAAATAGAATAAGTTCATATACTTAAAGAAAGAGGGTATATGGATTTAGAGAATTTGAATCAAGCGAAAGACTTTGTGATGCAAGAAATTGAAGAGCGACTAGGCTTAACCGAAGGCATGTTAAAGAAGCTTTTTTCTGCGAAGTTACGCCAGGCTCCAAATTTAGCGGATATCAATCATTACCAACTAAAGCTGGTAGTAATTTATTAAAAAACTGATGACATGATCTTGAAATTAACTAAATATTAATAAACCTATTTTATAGTTGTAATATAGGCGGAATTTTTTACAAAAGCTTTAGGAGTTTTTATGAAATTAGAAAAGGGATTCACTTTAATAGAACTTTCCATAGTTTTAGTGATAATAGGCTTTTTATTAGCAGTGATATCTTCTGCAACTCAAATGATTCAAGCTTCAAAAATAAACAGAGTGAGTTCTGATATTGAGCTTTATTCTAGCGCAATAACTAATTTTCGTGCAACATACAACTATTTGCCTGGAGATTTTCCTCAATTCTCTTCTTATTTTCCTGGTTATGTAACCCCAGAAGAGCTTGGCAATGGTAACGGTAATGGCATAATTAGGTCAGATGGCGGTATAAATACTGGAATTAACAATAAAAGAGAAACCTATCTGACGTGGTTTCATTTATCAGCAACTAAAATGGTCAGTAATAATTTTCCTATAATTCCTTTAGATGCAATTGCAACGAATTGCCCTAGACACTTACCATCCAGCCCCTTTTCAAAGGGATGTTATTGGATATCAACTTTGACTGGCCCAAATGGTCAAAACATTGTTGGCATTACCGTTGGTAGTAGAAGTGGCCTTGATGCGGGTACTGGTATCATTGAGGGTGGTAGTATTGACGGTATAGAGAGATTTAATGCTGGCATTATTTCTTCTGATATAGCATATACAATTGATAGAAAATTTGATGATGGTATTGCAAACACAGGAAGGATATTTGCCCTAAGGGATACGGTAAGGCCCTCAAATAATGCAGTTTGTTACAATGCTGCATTTGAATGGGTTTTAAACACAAGCGATACTACAGCATGTGCGGTTAGTTTTCATGTAAACTAATGATAATTTCTTTGTACATCTAAGAGAGAGTAATAACCTTTCTTGAAATAATGATTTTTTCAGATAGTTGTGCTGTCTATTCTAATTTAAAAAACTGCTCTTGAAACAAAAAATTAACGACATATATACATCTTATATAAAGAATAACAGGAGCAAGTATGAATTTAGAAAAATTTACTGATAAAGCGAAGCAGGCTTTACAACGCTCGCAAACATTGGCGATAGCAAACGATAATCAGCGGCTAACTCCCGAACACTTAACAATGGCTTTGATTGATGAAGAAAGGCCTATATTAGGGCAATTGCTAAATAAATGTGGCGCGGATATAAATGTTTTTGCCCATCAAATCAAGGCAGAAATAGATAAACTCCCTAAAGTTAAAGGGGAATCCGCAGGGCAACTTTATATGATGCCAGAGTTGGTGAAAGCAACAGAGGAAATGCAAAAATTAGCCACACAAGCTGGTGATTCATTCATTACGGTAGAAAGGGTTTTGCAGGGTATATTGGCTGTATCTAATTGTCGTACTGCGCAAATTCTAACTCAATTAGGGGTAACAAGCGCTAAATTAGCTGCTGCAATTGACTCAATAAGAAAAGGGCGCTCTGCCGATTCTGCTGCAGCGGAGGCAACTTTTGATGCGCTAACCAAATATGCTAAAGATGTGACTGAGCTAGCTAAGCAAGGTAAGCTTGACCCAGTAATTGGCCGAGATGAAGAAATCCGCAGAACTATGCAGGTGCTAGCACGGCGCACTAAGAATAACCCAGTTTTAATTGGCGAACCAGGCGTTGGTAAAACTGCCATTGTGGAAGGCTTGGCGCAACGAATGATTTCAGGCGATGTTCCAGAAAATCTTAAAAATCAAAAATTGATGTCCTTAGACGTTGGTGCATTGATTGCAGGCGCTAAATATCGCGGTGAGTTTGAGGAGCGCTTAAAGGCAGTGCTAAATGAAGTGGCGATGAGCGAAGGTTCGGTTATTTTATTTATTGATGAATTGCATACTATAGTTGGCGCTGGGGCGTCAGAAGGGGCAATGGACGCATCTAATTTACTAAAGCCTGCATTGGCACGCGGGGAATTGCATTGCATAGGTGCAACTACGCTTAATGAATATCGCAAGTATATAGAAAAAGATGCTGCTTTTGCCCGCCGTTTTCAAACAGTTTATATTGGCGAGCCAAGTGAAGAAGATAGCATATCTATCTTACGGGGCTTAAAAGAAAAATATGAAATGCATCATGGGGTGGCGATCACTGATGATGCAATCGTTGCAGCTGTGCACCTAGCTACTCGCTATATTGCTGATAGATTTTTACCAGATAAGGCAATTGATTTGATGGATGAGGCAGCTAGCCGTTTGCGGATGCAAGTTGATAGTAAGCCCGAAGAAATTGATGAGCTTGACCGCCGCATAATTCAGCTAAAAATCGAAGCAACGGCATTGAAAAAAGAAAATAGCGAAACAGCTAAAGAACGCTTGGCGAAAATCGAACATGAAAAACAACAGCTAGAAGCCAAAGCGTTGGATCTAACCAGCCGTTGGCAAGCTGACAAAGCGCGCATTAACGAATTGAAAACAATGAAAGAACAGCTTGATAATGCGCGAATAAACTTAGAGCTCGCGCAGCGTGAAGGTAATTTTAACCGCGCTGGAGAATTGCAATATAGTATCATCCCTGATTTGCAGAATAAAATCGCCATGATGAGCGAAACACAAGGCGAAGGCATGCTGCATGAGCAAGTTACCGATCAGGAAATTGCCGCTGTTGTAGCACGGTGGACGGGCATCCCCGTTGAAAGAATGTTAACTTCTGAAATAACCAAGCTTTTACATATGGAAGAGCAATTGCGGCAGCAAGTAGTTGGGCAAGAAGAAGCATTGACTGCGGTTGCCAATGCAGTTAGGCGCTCACGCTCTGGCTTAGCAGAGCCAGGCAAGCCTATCGGTTCATTCTTATTTTTAGGGCCTACAGGTGTTGGTAAAACTGAATTAACCAAAGCGTTAGATAAATTTTTATTTGATGACCCTAAAGCTATGGTGCGCATCGATATGTCCGAATACATGGAAAAACATGCGGTTGCCAGGCTGATAGGGGCGCCTCCAGGTTATGTTGGCCACGAAGAAGGTGGGGTGCTAACAGAAGCAGTACGCCGCCGCCCTTATCAAGTGATATTATTTGATGAAGTTGAAAAAGCACACCCAGATTTATTCAATGTATTACTGCAAGTTCTGGACGAAGGTAGGCTTACCGATGGCAAGGGCCGTACAGTTGATTTTGCTAACACAGTAATTATTCTTACCTCAAACTTAGGTTCGCAAATTATAGCCGAAGGTGGGGAATTGGCTGATATAAAAGACAGAGTGATGGAAGTTGTCAGGCAATCATTTAAACCAGAATTTATTAATCGTTTAGATGAAATAGTACTTTTCAACAGGTTGCAGCCAACGCAGATGCATAGAATTGTTGATATTCAATTGCGTAGATTGCAGGAAATGTTAATTAGTAGACGTATTACCTTACAGCTTGAACAAACTGCCAAGGACTGGCTGGCTAAATATGGTTACGATGCCACTTATGGTGCCCGCCCGTTAAAAAGGGTAATTCAGCAGAGCATTCAAAATAAATTAGCTGAAATGTTATTAGCTGGCGAAATAAACGAGGGTAGTATGATTATTATATCATCCCCTGATGCAGAGCGCCTGGAATTTAATGTGCAAAAATCATGAGATATGCCAAAATAAGGCTTTATAGTGAAAATTTGCATGAAGAAAGCCAAAAAGAAGTAGTCATATCCCTTGCGCAAGCGCATTATCTAACTAAGGTTATGCGGTTGCGGGAGGGGGCGGAAGTCAATATCTTTAATGCTAAGATGGGTGAGTTTACTGCGGTTATAAGCCCTGATAAAAATATACTATATTTGTGTAAAAAGGTGCGAGAGCCAATGCAAGCTACTTGCAACAAACTTGCACTGGCTTTTGCACCAATAAAGAACCCTGGTGCTAGTTTTATCGTTCAAAAAGCCACTGAGCTTGGTGTTGATGAAATTTACCCAGTGCTTACTCAATATACGGTAGTAGATAAAGTTAACTTGGAAAAATTAAAAATTATTGCAATTGAAGCAGCAGAGCAATGTGGGCGCCTTTCATTGCCGATAATTCACCCTCTGCAAAGTTTGCAAAATCTTATTAGCAATTTTCCTTTAGATTCTTCATTATTGTTAGCAGATGAAAATGGGGATGGTATCAAAATGAATAATTGTAATTTAAAAAAAGTTAATTGTATTTTAATCGGCCCAGAAGGGGGGTTTAGTTCCTCTGAAAGGGAGATGTTGAAGATGCTGCCATCACTGCAACAAATTGATTTAGGTGAAAACATCTTGCGTGCGGAAACGGCTGCTATTGCTGCAATAGCAATTTATCAAGTAATTAATGGTAAATAAATATGAAATCCTTCTTAGAGTTAACGCAAATGGTATCGCTAAACCAAGATTCCATAAAACAATGGCTGCAGGAGCAGTTAGCTAAAGAATCGCCATTAGTATATTCTTCGGTTGATTTGCGTTCAGCCGCTTTTAAAGTAGCGCATGTTGATACTAATTTATTTCCAGCAGGTTTTAATAATTTGAGCATTGTTGGTAAAGAAAACGCGACTAAGCAGTTTAAAGCATATTTCAAGAAATTTTTTCCTGACGCTAAGAAAGTCATGTTGATTCCTGAAAGTTTTACCCGCAACTTAAATTATCTGCGCAATATTGAAACTTTACAGCAAATTATTAATTTTGCTGGTTTAGAAGTGGTAATATCATTTCTTCCTGATACTGAAATTGCCGATGAATTGGATCCTTTAATGCATCAATCTATGCAGCGTTATGGCAATTATATTGAAACTAAAGCAGGATGGCACCCTGATTTGATATTGCTAAACAACGACTTGACTGCAGGTGTGCCATCGATTTTGCAAGGTATAAATCAACCGATCGTCCCCGATATAAATTATGGCTGGTATAAACGCAAAAAATCAGCAAACTTTGCTGGTTATAATGGGTTTGCTAATCAATTTGCCGAAAAATTTTCCTTCGACTCTTGGCTGATAAATACTTATTGGCACAAATGCGGGGTAATAGATTTTCGTCAAAAAACAGGGTTAGAATGCGTTGCTAATGCTGTGGAAAAAGTATTGCATAAAACCCGCCAGAAATATAAAGAGCACAATATTGAAATACCGCCACATGCTTTTATTAAAGCCGAAAATGGCACGCATGGTGTTGGAATTATGGTAGTTAGGAGCGCTGAAGAAGTGTTTAATATCAATAAAAAACAACGCCATAGCATGAATACTATTAAGAGTGGCGTGCAAAATACTGAAGTTATTGTGCAAGAAGGAGTGCCGACCGTATTGCAAACAAATGGTGCAGTAAGTGAGAATGTTATATATATGGTTGCTGGCCAACCAGTTGGGTTAATTAAACGTGTTAATAGCCAAAAAGGGGCGTTTGATAACCTCAATAGCCGCGGCATGGAAATGCATGCTGCTGATGAGCTTAGTCTAAATCTCGAAAATATAGTGGCCACTTTAGCAGCATTAGCGGCAACTAGGGAAGATATAAGCCCATTGGGCATGCTTTTTGACAAATAATACTCAATATATCCAGTTATAACTGGGAATTAGTATCACACCAAAAACATATCATATGCCCTAGCAACTGCGATAGTTATTGTCGATACTAGAGAATTTGCGGGGCTTGTTTTTAATTCTTGGATAAATTCATTATACCTATTTAACTTCTCACCACTAGCAAAATGGATTGAGCTTTCCGCAAATATACCGCCTTTAGCAATAACTTCATGGCGCATCTTTAATTCCCGGCCAATCAATTTCCCCTGTAACTTCTTTATCCGCAGAGCCAAATTCTTAAGGGCTAAATTATCAACATAACGGCGGTTATTGCTATCATAAATCAAACTTAGTAACCAATTTATCTGCATCTTCTCTTCTAATTTAAAATACAACTCAGCAACGTTAGTTACTTCAATATCATATTTGTTAGCCAATTTTATCATAGTAAAGCTCGGGGCTAGTATGTGCAACTTAGCTATTTCTCGCACTAAAGACATTACTTCTGGTATTTTTTCATATTCCGCGCATAAAGAAATGTATTTTTGCTGCACATCATCGCCACATACGTGATCAAAATTCCTTTTTAAAGTTTCAATTCCTCGCTTATAAATAGCAAGTTCTTCTTCTTTGATTGCAGTGATATCAGTAAAATTACGTAATAGCCATAGCATTCCTTCACCAATGACTTCTTGCAATTTTCTGAATAAGCTTACTTGTTCTGTCACAGGAATTTTGCCAGTGACAACCTCAACACTGTGCCATAATTCCGTTAGATTTAATATCTGCATAATAAGCATATATGCTTTCATCACATCTTTTGGTGAATAAGCCGATTCATCCATAAGCTGATGCATAAAACAGCATCCCATCTTGTTTACAAAGTCATTAGTAAGCATTGTGGCAATAATCTCATTACTTAATTTATGACCTAATAAAATATTTTTATATTCTTTTCGTAACGCCATTGGGAAATACCCAATTAAACAATTTTCAAAAAAATCGTCTCCTGCAAAACTGTAATTACATAGTTTTTGGTATATCGAGTTTTTAGCATATGCTATCAGTACACTTATGGATGGCCTTGGCAAATTAGTGCCTGTATTAATTAATGAGCCAATCTCATCGATTGAAGGCAGACATTCCAGCTGCCGATCTAATTCGTTTGAGCCCTCTAACTGCTTAATTAACCAAGCATGCTCGCCTATACGGCTTTCCCCCCATAACTCCTCTATAGTAAGCAATTGATTTTGCGCATAATTATCAAGCAGAACCAGGCGCTCAACTTCTGGCTCCATCTTGGTTAATAAATCGTTACGCAGCGCTAAGCTGATATTTTTAATACGCATTATATCAGCAAAAGCAATTTTAATATTCACTTCGTGGTCTGAACAGTCAACTCCTGCTGAATTATCGATAAAATCGGTGTTAATGCGCCCGCCGTTTTGTGCAAATTCAATGCGGCCACGCTGCGTACATCCTAAATTCCCTCCCTCTGCCAGTACTCGGCAACATAAAGAATTAGCGTTCACCCTTAGGTTATCATTAGTTTTATCACCAATATTTTCATTTACTTCATAGCTTGCTTTGACATAAGTGCCAATTCCACCATTCCATAATAAATCTACAGGAGCTTTTAAAATAGCCTTAATTAGCTCATCTGGAGCCAATGATTTAGAATTTACCCCCAAAGCTTTACGTATTTCATCTGAAAGGGTAATAGATTTAACTTTGCGCGAAAAAACTCCACCTCCTTTGGAAATTAATTCTGGATTATAATCACTCCATTGAGAGCGCGGTAAATTGAATAAACGCTGGCGTTCTTGATAGCTAATGTTTGGCTCTGGGTTTGGATCTAAAAATATATGCATGTGATTAAAAGCCGCCACCAATTTTATTTGTTTAGAAAGTAGCATGCCGTTGCCAAAAACATCGCCAGACATATCACCAATACCAATGACGCTAAATGGGAAATTTTGTATATCCATTCCCAGCTCTGCAAAATGTTTTTCTACTGATACCCAAGCACCTTTAGCAGTTATACCCATTTTTTTGTGATCATATCCAGCGGAACCACCTGAAGCAAAGGCATCCCCTAACCAAAAATTATATTCGGCACTCACTTGGTTGGCATAATCAGAAAACGTCGCCGTCCCTTTATCAGCGGCGACGACCAAATAAGGGTCATCACCATCATGGCGCATCACATAACTTGGCGGCACAATGGTATCATTAACTATATTATCAGTGATATCTAGCATGCCGCGCAAAAATGTTTTATAGCATTCAACACCTTCTTGCATAAGCTCGTCCCGCGTTGCTTGTGGCGAAAGAGCTTTCAAGACAAAACCACCCTTTGATCCCACGGGAACAATTATAGCATTTTTGGTCATTTGCGCCTTCAATAAACCTAATACCTCTGTGCGAAAATCCTCCCTGCGGTCAGACCACCTTAACCCACCTCTTGCCACAATGTAAAAACTATTTTTCTTAACTTTTTCATTCTGCTCTTCTGTATTTGCTACATCTACACCACGTAAGTGCACTGCTTCAAAACGAGGGGAATAAACAAATATCTCCATTTTAGGCTTAGGTAAAGGGATGTCTTGCAATTCACCAGATTTTATTTTAAAAGAAATATACTCTTTAATACTACCGTCAGTATTATGTTGATAAAAATTAGTACGCTTAGTGGCCATAATCACTTGTAGATACATCCGCAATACTTTATCTTCAGTTAAGTTCTGTACTTCTGCTAAATTGGCTAATAATTTTTGCTGCAAGTTATCTATCTCAGCATATGAAATTTCTTCTTTAGGTAAGAACTTCAGCTTGAATAATAAGACCAAATCTTGACATACTTCTTTATTATTTAATAATGCCTCAATTACGTAGTCCTGCCCAAAAGGAAACGACAATTGCTTTATATATTTGAAATAAGCCCGCATAATAATAACTTCTTGCCATTCTAAATCTGCCAGCAAAGCCAAACTATTAAAACGATCATCCTCTATTTGCTTATTCCATATACGGTTTAGTAATTCCTCAAGTATGATCTTACGCTTTGGAGTTATTTCTATACAAGTTTGCTTTTCATCTTTAATACATAGGCGAAAGACATGAATGAAAGCTTTTCTTTCCTCATCTTTTATTTTTAATTTTACTTCATGAATTATAACATCTTGCCCATAAAAGCCTAATGTTTCAATAACTGGCAGAGTTGACGAAAGTGGCAATTCTTTATCTGTAGTATATACTTTTAATTGTACAAAGCATTCCTCTCCTAACTTATTACTACTAATATCGAAAAATACCTTTTCCTGTTTTATTGCTTTTTCAAGGTAACAAATATCTTCTAAAGCATGTTGTGCACTAAAAGTCGAAGTATACTTTATATCAAAACCACCCTTAACCATCTCAAAAATATTATTGGCATGCTGACGCGGCAACTGGTTTAATAATTCCTTATGTAAATTCTCATCCCAGCTACTTGTTGCATCAATGATTAGTTTTTCTATATGCTCTGGGTTTATATCTTGTTTATTTACATCATCAACACGAACGATAAATTGCAGCCTTGCCAGCTGGGATTCCCCAACTTGTAGATATTGGCGGGCAATTTTACCATTTAAATTTTGTTCAATTGTTTTTTCTATTAAATTAACTATAGCTGTGCTGAATTTATTTTTAGGGATAAATATCAAGCAACTTAAGAAATTAGTTAACGTATCCTGGCGAATAAAAATTCGTACCCTAGGAATTAATCCTAACGCGACAATTTCAGTAGAAATTTCGTACAGCTCATCTTCGCTCATTTGTAATAATTCACCACGCGGAAAAGCTTCCATTGCGGTAATTAACTCTTTAGCATTGTAGCTATCTTCTTGATAACCATAACGAGCAAGAACATTATTAACTTTTGTACGCATCAAAGGGATATTGCGCACGCTTTGGTAATATACTGATGAAGTAAAGAAACCTAAAAAAAAGAATACTGATGTTACTTTTTGCCCGCTTTCATCATAATTAGCAATAAATAAGCTATCCATGTTTGAAGTGCGATGTACCACCGCTCTGTATTCAGATTTTCTAATTTTTATAACGTCACCTTCTTTAGGAATGCTAATATGATGAGTATCAAAAGGATATAGGTCACTTTTTAATATTCCTAGCACGTCATTTTGCAATTGAACGCCATCCTCTTGCAATAAGAATTGAGCAAATCCTAAGAAAATGAAGTTGTTATCAACCAACCATTTTAAAAACTCTTTTACTTCGCTTTTATTTTCTATGGAGTTGTTTTTAGATAAATTATCCATAGCTTGCAGCATTTGCTTACGCATTGGCTGCCAATCTGCAACTGCATATGCAACGCAATTCAATACTTCTAATAGTTTAGGTGTTAAATGGCTATATTCTTCGTTCTCCGCATAATATGATATGATAAACTGCATTATGGTTTCATTTTTGCCTTCAGCAAGGCTCATTAACTTCCCATCGCTATTTCTTTTTACAGGAACTGTGTCATGCACAACATAGTGGATGTTATAATTTTGGCGGCGTAATTCATTACTTATTGATTCTACCAAAAAAGGAATATCATCGGCAATTATTTCTATAATATGATATTCCTCATGCCCGCTCAAATGATTAATATTTATCTTAAACTCTCCAGCTTTTCTCTCTTGCAGTAAATTAAAGCATGAAGTTAAGGTTTTAAGCACGTTGGCCGCACCAATTTCCTTGAGATTATTAATAGGAAAATCATTATAAATTGCTATAGCTAACGTTAATAATTCTGCATTAACATTAGGCAAGAAACTTTTTAGAAAAGCTTGTAATTTCGCTTTTTTTTGAACCATAAAGCAACCTTAATAAATTTTAAATTAGCTAACCAACCAATTACTAAGTTAGCAATATTTATCGATATTTAAAATAAAAAAACGTTGCTAAGTCAAAGTTGTTAATTATTATACTATGCATTATGAATTATTAATTGTTGTAATGCATCCTCCTCAAATTGCGATTGCAGAAGAGCTCAAGCAGCAAATAAATGCCTGGTGTATTTATTTAAAAGAGGCTAAGCGTTACTCTTCACATACTATAAGTGCTTATATTACAGATTTATTTTACTTCATTGCATTTTTAAATAAGCATCTTGGTGGGCTAGTTGATTTAGCTATGCTTGAACAGCTGCAGGTGCAAGACTTTCGTGCTTGGCTAGCATATAGAACTAAAGCAAGCAATAAAAGCACTTCCAATTTACGAGCACTTTCAGTAGTTCGTAATTTTTTTAAATATTTAAAGAACAATGAGTTAATTATAAATCAGCAAGTTTTTAATATAAAAATAAGCGTTAAGGAGAAGCCTCTCCCCAAGGCATTGCCACCTGATTCAGCAATTCATGCAACTAAAGTCATTTCCATATTAGCTAAAAAAGATTGGATAGGCATGCGCGATACAGCTATTTTAATGTTATTATATGGTTGTGGATTGCGGATCAGTGAGGCCCTTAGCATTACCAAACAAGATATTCAACAAGCTAAACATGGGTTCATTACGATTTGTGGAAAGGGCGAAAAAGAGAGGCAAGTACCTGTATTAATCTCAGTTTATGAGGCGATTGAAAATTATCTAAACGTCTGCCCGCATAGCCTAGACGATAACACTATGATATTTCGCAGCAGCAAAGGAAAAGACCTTAATCCTAATGTTTTTCGTGCTACCCTGCGTAGTTTGCGCAAAAGCCTTAATTTGCCTGAGCATACTTCGCCACATGCTTTTCGCCATAGTTTTGCTACGCATTTGTTAGGTGCAGGGGGGGATTTGCGTTCTATTCAAGAACTATTGGGCCATGCTAATTTATCAACAACGCAGCGTTATACTAAAATTGATGCAGAGACGCTGCTCAATCAATTTCAACAATTCCATCCACGCAACAAAGAGATTAAATAGGATAATTCATGCTTAAACGCTTTCAAAATACAGATGGTTATGGCAATATTATCAAGCACGAAATAGGCTTGTTGGATTTATTCCGTTGGCGTCTTCGCTTAGGTGAATATACCAATGAAAAATATAATCCATGGCCAAAGCATATTCCAGAGATCAGCTCGCCCGCTGTTGCAAATATACCTGCACAGAGCCAAGAGCTAATTATAACCTTCATTAATCATTCCACTTTTCTTATTCAAGCGAGTGGCCTGAATATTATTACCGACCCAGTATTCTCGCGTTGTGCTGGGCCATTTGGCAGTATTGGCCCAAAACGTGCTTTGCCTTGCGGTGTAGAATTAAAAGATTTGCCAAAAATTGATTATATTTTATTAAGTCATAATCATTATGATCATATGGATATTCCAAGCCTGCGAAGGATTGCACAACGGGACAAACCATTAATTATTACAGGTATTAATAATGGCTTCTACTTGCGGAATCTTAAAAGCATATCCCCAATAATTGAATTAAATTGGGGTGGATATTATAAAGCTGAAAATAAGGCTGTGGTTCATTATTTACGTTGTAAACATTGGTCGCACCGCTTACCTTTTGACCGTAATTGGGCACTTTGGGGAGCATTCGCCATTGAATTCAATGATAAAAAAATATATTTCGCTGGTGACACAGCCTATCATGATCACTTTAAAGAAGCAGGGCAAAGATTTAATGGCTTCGATGTAAGCCTACTTCCTATAGGCGCTTATAGACCACGTTGTTTTATGCGCTATTTCCATAATAACCCTGAAGAGGCCGTACAAGCGCATCTCGATTTAAAATCAAAATTATCTATTGCTATGCATTTTGGCACTTTCCAACTTACCGATGAAGCGTATCATGAGCCATTGCAAGATTTAAAATTAGCTATGACAAAATATAATATTGCCGAAAATGCTTTTATTCATTTGGCGCATGGAAGGTCTCATCCTATTTAGTTTGAGGTTATGACATATACAGATAAAAAAACAAAGTTGATAATTGGGGTTAATAATTCAAGGTGAGCGAGTCGACGATGTAGTGGCTTGTACAATAGGCGTTTGAGTAGGAGGGATAATTTTTGCGCTATTGTCTATATTTGTTATTTTTTCGGCAATTCCTTTTGGTAACATGCCATTTAAATCGATATTTTCAAATCTGGTTTCTTTTCCAAGGGTTATTCCTTGTTTAGTTAGCAGCTCTTTTTCAGGAATTAGAACGCTGCCAGGATACTTTTCTTGGAAAATTTTATGATCAGTTGCCAATTGCGATTCTAATCCTTGTATTTTAGCATCGCGCTCTTTGCATTGATGCATAACTTTTGCTTCCCCTAATGAGCGCAGAGTTGCAATCATTTTTTCCGCCATTGAAGTTTTCTCTTTATTTCCTTCTTCGCTTATTGCACCGAAGTTAGTAGCAAGCTCAATAGATGAAATGCGTTTCGGGTCAATTGTCAGCTGATCCTTATCATCGCGCGTCCAGCCCCAAAGCGGGTTTATCGCCATACTGTGAGATTTTTCATAAGTATTATATAATGCCAGCACTTCTTGCTCACTTTGGCAAATCCTTACTTCGCTGGTGATTTTACCATTTTTTTCGATGGGGATGAAAAAAACATGTTGCCCTTTTATTGGCTCAGGGAAAGGGTTAAAAGTTTCTTGACTGTGGTGAATCGCCATGCTGCTTGCTGTGTCAACCCGCAATGCGGTGGTAATAACTGCGCCAGATTCGGTGGCGTTGCCAAAAACTTTAGGATCATAACCTTTTGCTCCGCTAACAACTTTCTCATCTTTGTAAGCTTCGCTGCGCGGTACAGCGGCCACAAATTGATCATAATCAGCAGTGATAGGGCTAGCTTCTTTTTCTCCCCATCGTTGATATGATACCACTTCGATTTTTTGCGCTTTGTACCCAGAGGGTATATCGATACTTGCCCCATTAGCTTCATGTTTAAAGCCACCAGCTTCCCCCTCAATTGCGAAGATAATTTTACCATTTTTATCTTTCAATGGTAAACCATTTTCATCCTTGAAGCCATAAATCGCATTTCCTTTATCATCTGTTAATGTTGAGGTAGATAAGGTATGCGGCATGGAGGGAAGAAATTTTTCGGGGGTTTTTGTTATTTCATTCTCTTTTATATATGTTTTTGTAATATTTCTAAGCCATTTAGGGATATAAGCAGGAACATCTTTTATTTCATTTTTTTCTATGAAAGATTTAATAGCATTATCAAGAAATTTAGGGATTTTAGCTAAATCATCTTTAACTACATTCTCTTCAATATAAACCTTTATCGCTGCATTTAACCGCTTTTTCTGTGCATCCTCATCAGCGGAATATTCATGCAGCATTTTTTCGGTTTTATGATTAAACTGCTTTATTCTTTCGGCGCTGGGGGCGGCTTCGGAGCCAATTTTGCTAAAAGCGCTATCAACAGGAATTAGGCCTTGTAAATATTTACCTTCACTGGCGGACTTTCCCTTAATAGCCAAGGGTTTGCCAACGGCGCCATTTTCTTTCATCAAACGTAAGCTAGCTTCGCCAACAGGGCGAAAGCCCAAGATCACACCATTTGTTGCGGACAATTCGGCCATCTTAGTAATATCGGCAGCAAGCATGTTGGTTTTTGCCTCAAGCTGTTCTGCTTCATGTTCGCTTATGCCTTGAGTACGGCTTAAGCGAGATAAAAGAGATTCTTCTTTAGGAAAGGCTTGCTCTTCTGTAAGAGCTTTGTCACCCCTTTCTTTATTAGATAGCCCTAAAAAATCACTTAGCGATTTCCTTAACCTGGCAAAAGCAGAAATTCTTTCTTCCATAATCCAACGCAGCTTTATTAAGCTTTATTAAATATTATGAAGGAAATTGGTTAATTATTGATTAATAGTCCTGTTTATTTGCTTTCAATGAATTTTAGAGGGTGATCTTTAACCCGGCGGCGGTGAAGAATCAGTCTTTCGTCCTCACTTAACTGATTAATTATCTTGCAGCAGCTTCTATCTTTGTAAAATAGCACTCCTAAAGTAGATTGATCATGACGATGCGCTATAAAATCATCATCTTCTTTGTTAATACTAGGGATATCTGTTAAAAGCTGTTCACTTTCAGATAGAGACAGCCATTGTTTAACAAATTCTCTTGCTTTAGGAGTGTTTTTGATAAAGATGAGCCCAGATTCTGGTAAATAATCTCCAAAATCAAAATCTTCCATGCCAATATATTTTATCAGATCTTTTTTAGTATACCTTCTAAAATCAGCGCGTAATCCGTTCATTAGTGCGAATTCTGAAGAGTTGTTTAGTATATTTGCAATTTCTATTACAATACTTTCTTTGTTGTTAGCCTTATTGTTAAACAAATAGCCAACATCCATATATAATATAATATCGTTTTCTTCAGCTTTCTCCATTGTTTTTAGAATAAAATATGGCTTCCATAGCCAATAACCAGCCCCACGTTTTTGATCTAAAATATGTTTATTCTTAGCTAAAAAATCTTCATCAAGATGCTTGCGTTTATAAGCATAAAACAAATCAACACCTTTGTTTATTGCCGAGTAAATCAGGGCATTTTGATTTCTAAAATATACTTCATCACCACCTGCGTAAGTTACTAGATGAACTTTTGAGCGCAGATTAGTTTTGACAGCTTCCGTGATAGATAAATTAACTACGTTTAGTTTTTTCTTATGCTGTTTATTGCAGTAATAATATCCTATCATTATACTGGTGCATACAATAAGTATAAGCAATAATATCTGCGTAATTAATTTATATCTGATAGTCATATTGCTTTACTGCGCCATTAATCTAGTTGATTTCAATAATCAATTGCCCTGCTAAAATTGCCTGCTTTGGCTGAACGTGAATAGCTTTAATAATGCCCTCTTTAGGAGAAAGTAAAACATTTTCCATTTTCATGGATTCTAAAACTGCCAATGGCTGCCCTTTAGTAACAGCTTCGCCTTTCGATACTTTAACTTCTACCACCATGCCAGCAATATTAGCAATTAAATCCCCTTCAGTAGCTTCTTGCGCTTTTTGTTGCATGAATTTATTTAATTCAGCGGCACGTGGTGTATAGACCGTAGCGCAAACAGAGATGCCCATATAACTTAGCTTAAAAGAAGTGCCGTTATTAGATTCAATTTGCACTGAATACTCTTTACCATTAATGGTAGCCTGGAATAAACTGCTGCCAAGAACCCATTTGCTGGTTATATATAGCCTATGATTTTCAAAGGAAATTTTATAACCATCATCTATTGGCCTAACTGTTACTGGATAGTTATGATCATCTAATTTAACCACCCAGCGGGTGCCAATATCAAGGGCGCGGCCACGCAGCTGGCCATTAATTTGTGAGCTTCTTTTGGAATACCCCAAGAAAATAAAAAGTGCAGCGCACATTAGTACTGCGCTTGCTTCGTCATTCAGCTCAGCACCTGCAAAACCACCTTTATATTCTTCATCAATGAAATTAGTACTAATATCGCCTTTGACAAACCGCTCATGAGCAAGTAAAGCTTGCAAAAAACTTATATTATGTGAAACCCCGCGAATTACATATTGGCTTAATGCTTCGTTGGCAATGTTTATTGCCTCATCGCGCGTTGGCGCATATGAGCAAACCTTGGAAATCATTGCATCATAAAACATGCTAACTTCACTGCCTTCATATACGCCAGAGTCTATACGAACATTTTGGCTTTTTTGTGGCTCTTTGTAAGTATGAATACGGCCAGTTGAAGGTAAAAAGCCGCAAGTAGGGTCTTCCGCATAAACTCTTGCTTCAATCGCCCAGCCTTCAAGTTTAACTTCGCGCTGCTTTAGAGTCAATTTTTCGCCATTAGCAACCCTGATCATCATTTCAATAAGATCAAGACCAGTAACCAATTCGGTTACTGGATGCTCTACTTGTATACGGGTATTCATCTCTAGAAAATAGAAATTTTTATCCTGGTCAACAATGTATTCTACCGTTCCTGCTGAAAAATAATCTACCTTTTTAGCAAGAGCAACCGCTTGTGCGTACATTTTGCGGCGGGTTCGGTCATCAATAAACGGGCTAGGTGCTTCTTCAATAACTTTTTGATGATGGCGCTGTATAGAACATTCGCGCTCCCCTAGGCACAAATAATTGCCGAACTTATCGCCCATTATTTGAATTTCAATGTGACGCGGACTTTCGATAAATTTTTCTATAAAAAGACGCTCGTCAGCGAAATTATTTAAAGCTTCGTTGCGGGTTGAGCTTAATGCTTGCTTCATTTCTTCTTTGCTGCGCACAATACGCATGCCTTTTCCCCCGCCGCCTGCAGCTGCTTTAAGCATGATTGGATAGCCAATTTTACTAGCTATTTTATGAGCCGCACTTTCATCTTTTATTGCGCCCATATATCCAGGTACTACGTTAACGTTAGCACTTTGCGCAATTTTTTTTGCGGTTATCTTATCCCCCATTTTCTTGATCGATTCAGGGGAAGGGCCGACAAAAGTAATGCCGTATTTATTTAACAAATTGGCAAAATCAGCATTTTCAGAAAGAAAGCCATAACCAGGATGTACAGCATCAGCCCCCGTCATCTTAACTGCGTCAATTATTCTTTTATGGTTTAGATAGCTTTGCGTTGCAGAGGAAGGGCCTATATAAACCGCTTCATCTGCAAGGCGTACATAAAGAGAGGTAGTATCCGCTTCCGAATAAACGGCAACTGTTTTAATACCCATGCGTCTACATGTCTTGATTATTCGGCAAGCGATTTCTCCACGATTAGCGATGAGTAGTTTTTTTATCATTTTAAAGGTAATTTTTCGTTAATTAGCTTGCAGTGGACTCGGTAGCCTCAGCGCCGCCTTCACCCTCATCCTGGCTACGGCCAGAGACAGAGATAATAGTAAAGTTAGAGCGCTCTAAAGGCTTGGCACCTTCTGGCAGCTGAATATCATTTATATGGATGCTTGCGCCTATATCTAAAGCGCCAACATCAATAGTAATAGACTCAGGAAGTTTTTCAACAGGGCACATTAAAGAGATGCTGTGATGAACTATATTCAATACACCGCCACTCTTTACGCCAATACACTTATCTTCGTTTATTAATTTAACAGGAATTTCAGCTTTGATTAAAGAACCAGTAACAATTCTTTGAAAATCGACATGCATTGGATTATCAGTAACAGGATGAGTTTCAATTTCCCGTGGGATAACCAGCACTGGCTTGCCATTTAAAATCACTTCTACTAACTTTGACTTCAAACGCCCACGCTGATAAACACGATTAAATTCATTTTGCGACAATGACAGCATAAGAGGAGAGTCAGACGGATTGCCACCATATATAATTGCAGGAATTTTACCCTCACGGCGCACTTGGCGAGCAACACCTTTACCTGATTTTTCTTTTATTTCGCCAATAAATGTAATTTTTTCGGACATCACACATAACCATATTTTCTATATCGTCACACACTATAACATAGATGAATAGAAAATTACAATAATTAAATTAATGTTTTTGAGGCATATCATTTAAAGAAAAGCACTTGCTTATTTTTGAGAAAAAATATAGAATCCGATTTCATGCCTAACACATTAAAGTTTGTTGGGTAAAAGTGTATTGTAGGCGCATGGCATGCCTGCAACGCCTTGTTTTTTGATCTAATCTAATAAGATAGGAGAATTGGAAATGCCGAAAATGAAAACTAAAAGCAGCGCTAAGAAACGCTTCTCTGTTACCGCTTCTGGGCTAGTGCGCTCTGGGCAGTCTAATAAGCGCCACAACATGCGCAAGCGCAGCAAGCGCCAATTGCGCGACCAACGTGGAACTACCATTCTGTGCCCAGCTGATGGCAAAATGGTATTGAGTTATATGCCATATAATCAATAATTTAGTAGTAAGGAGAAGAAAATGGCAAGAGTCAAAAGAGGTGTGACTGCGCGTGCGCGCCATAAAAAAATCTTAAAATTAGCAAAAGGCTATCGCGGCCGCGCTAAAAATTGCTTTCGCGTCGCAATTGAGCGAGTAGAGAAAGGCTTAAGCTATGCTTATAGAGATCGCCGCAATAAAAAACGGGATTTCCGCGGATTATGGATACAAAGAATTAATGCTGCGGTGCGTGAGCATGGTTTGATTTATTCGCAATTCATTAATGGTATGAAGTTAGCCAATATAAATCTTAACCGTAAAATGCTTTCTGAAATGGCTATTCATGACCAGGCGGCATTTGCTAACGTCATTTCATCTGTGAAAACAGCATTGAAGATAGCTTAAGTGCTGCGGTAAAATAGATGATGCAAGAGCTCAAAAATAAATTCGCAGAAAGTTTAAAAGAGGTTGCTAACACCAGCCTCTTAGAGCAGCTGCGAGTTGAGTTTTTGGGAAAAAAAGGCTTGTTAACTACTGAAATGGCTAAGCTTGCCACTCTTACACCTGAGCAGAAAAAGGCTTTTGGCCGCGAAGTTAACGAGCTTCGTGCGTATATAGTTACTATGCTAGAACAAAAAGCGGCAGAATTGCAAAAGCATGAGATGGAGCTTCGGCTCAAAGCAGAAAAAATTGACATTACCTTGCCTGCTCGGCAATTTGTATTTGGCAAATTACATCCGATAACTGCTGCGATAAATGATTTACAGAAAATTTTTGCACGCTTGGGCTTTGCCGCTATTTCTGATAGAGAGATAGAAGACGAATGGCATAACTTTACAGCCCTTAACATGCCCGAGCATCACCCAGCAAGACAAATGCACGATACATTCTATTTACAACAGGAAGGGATGCTTTTAAGAACGCATACTTCTTCTGTACAGATTCGTCACATGCAAAATAGCAAGCCGCCATACAGAATGATCTCGTTTGGCCGCGTCTATCGCTCTGATTACGATGCAACGCATACGCCGATGTTTCACCAAATTGAAGGTTTGTATATAGATAAAGAAGTAAATTTAGGGCACATGCGTTACTGCTTGGAATTCTTCCTGCGGGAATTTTTTATGGTAAAAGCAGCGCCAATTCGTTTGCGCCCTAGTTATTTCCCTTTCACTGAACCATCGTTTGAAGTTGACGTGCTTTGCGATCGTAGTAATAAAGAAGAAATCCGCATAGGTGTGGGTAATGATTGGCTGGAAATATTAGGCTGCGGAATGGTAAACCCGCAGGTTTTGCATAACGTTGGGGTTGATCCGTGCCAATACCAAGGCTTCGCTTTCGGAGTGGGTATTGAACGCCTAGCAATGCTGCGTTACAATATACCTGACTTGCGTTCGTTATTCGAGGGTGATAAAAGATGGGTAGATCATTACGGTGTTAATGGTTAAATTTTAACCTTCTGGAAGGGGAGCATACCCTCCTAAGTTACGATTTCTTTTAAATAATCATGAATAGATTCAGCTAGTTTTTTATCAATACCAGGAACTTTGCAAATCTCATCGATATTAGCTTCTTTTAATGCCTCAGGTGAAATAAATATATTAAGGAGGGCACGCTTACGAGCTTTCCCTATGCCTGGGATATTATCCAGCACAGATGTTTTTAACAATTTTCTGCGTTTGTTACGATGAGAAGTGATAGCATAACGATGTGCCTCATCCCGCAAAATCTGTAAATAATACAGGGTAGGATCGTCCTCAGGCAGTTGAAAAGCTGGCTTGTCATTTTGAAAAAACCACTCTCGACCTGCGTTGCGATCTTTACCTTTGGCAATACATACAATTTTTAGCTTTTTTTCTAGCTTTAATTTGCTGGCTACTTCCCAAGCAGCTGTCAAATGCCCTTTGCCGCCATCAATCATTATTAAATCTGGGTAGTTTTCATCGGCCAATTTAGCTAGCCGCCTTGCCAAAACTTCTTGCAACATGGCGTAATCATCACCGCCTTTCTTATTTGTTGATATGTTTTTTATGGTAAATGTTCGGTAATTTTTTTTCTCAAACCCATATCTACCTGCAACAATCATGCATCCTACTGCATTTGTGCCTTGCAAGTGGCTACTATCATAAACCTCTATTCGATTTGGCAATTTAGGCAGATTAAATAATGTTTGCACTGCTTGCAAATTGCTGATGATTTTTGCCTGATTCTGGACATACTCATTTAAGCTGTGCTTGGCATTCTCGCGAATAAAATTAAGCAATGTGTCGTATTTGCTATGTAACAAGCTTTTAATAGAAACTTTGTGACTGGCAATTTGGCTTAATGCATCTTCAATCATTTTTTGTTCAGAGGTTTTTTTTACATTCACCATGATAACCGTGGGAGGTACATGTGTTTGATAAAATTGACTGAGAAAATTACTTATAATAACACTATCATCTAAACCTTCTGTATTGCTGGGAAAAAAAGTTTTATGGCCAAAATTATTAGTACCACGAATGAAAAACACTTGTATGCAAGAATATCCTTGATTTTGGTATGCTATTATCAGATCAGCATTTTCAATATCATCGAAGGCAATGATATTGCCACTTTGGATCTTAGTGAGAGATTGAATTTTATCACGGATACTGGCAGCTTTTTCATACTCTAATTTCTCACTGGCTTTATGCATTTCTTCTGCCAGCTGTTGTTGAATTTTAGTATGTTTACCGCTTAGAAAATCCAATGATTCTTGGAAAGATTTTTGATAACTTGACGCTGATATCTTATTAACGCAGGGGGCGCTACATCTTTTTATTTGATATTGCAAGCAAGGGCGCTGCCTTGTAGCAAAAAAATTGTCCGAACAGTTGCGGATTAAAAAAGCTTTATGCAAATAAGCTAACGTCTCATCGACCTTTTGGTTGGATGCAAAAGGCCCGAAATACTGGCCTTTGGGCATTTTTTGCCCACGATATTTAAGCAGGCGCGGAAATTCATGGCTGGTATCTGCATAAATATATGGGTAGCTTTTATCATCTTTAAAATCAATATTAAACCGAGGGCGCAAAGATTTGATCAAATGCGCCTCTAGTAACAAAGCTTGTGATTCCGTCTCAGTGATTAATGTTTCGATCATATCTATTTGCGAAACCATTAACCGCAGGCGGTTTGGCAACCCTTGAATGTTTGCATATGAAGAAACCCGCTTAGGTAAATTTTTGGCCTTACCAACATATAAAATGGCTTTATCAGCATCCAACATCTTGTAAACGCCTGGCTTAGCAGGCATATTTTTAACTGCTAATTTAATTTTATCAATACCTTGTTTAAGCTGTGAAAAATTTTCTACCATATATTAATTCTGTAAATTCCATAACAATGAGTATACAATAAAAAGAGGCAAATATAAAAAATTACTATGGCAGATATTGATCAATTATTTCTAACCCAAACTATGCAAGGGCAAGGCACTGGCGGGCAGACTGCTGCAAGCCACCACCCGTTTTCTAACGCTGCGGGTATTTGGAGCGGCGGCCCTGAAGGGATATATAAAGGCCAATTAGCTGAAGGCTTAGAAAGCTTAAAAGATAATAGTAGGTTAGGAAAAGCCCCTGGCTTAAAAGTGGTGCTAGATATGGATAAAATTATGAGTAGCCAGGCGCAGGCTTTGACCCCCCCTACTGGGCAGTTTGCCCAATCTATTACCCCGCCGCCAACACCAATTAGCAATGCCATTACTGGTAAAGTGGCCAGCGTCTTTGCATCGCGAAAAAAATAGAATATGATTGATCTTTAGTTAAAGAAGATTAAAATGAGTCAAAAAACTAAAGGAGCTTTTATGTTTGATCTTTTTATTAGAAATTTCAGCATCATATTCATCGTTACTATTAGTTGTTCTGGTTTGACGGGTTGCTATATCGCGGCTGCTACAGTTGCTGCAACCACTGCTGGCTCTACCATTATTGATGAAAGAAGCATGGGTAAAATTGTTGATGATAAAGTCATCATGTTAAAAATCAAAGATAAGTTCACAAAAAGCGATGTGAACAATTTGTTATTAAGAGTTAGTGTCAACGTCAGCGAAGGCAGGGTTATGCTAACTGGCAACGTTGCGGAACATGACGCTGTATTACAAGCCATTAAGCTTGCTTGGGAAGTTGAAGGGGTGCGCGAAGTTATAAACGAGATTGAGACCAAAGAAAAAAGCATCAGCCAGCGCGCTAAAGATTCGCTCATTGCTACTCAGATACGGGCGAAGTTCTTATTACGGGATAAGTTTCGCTCTGTAAATTATACTGTTGATGTAAATAACGGCATTGTTTATTTACTTGGTATCGCACAGAATCGTAAAGAGTTGCAAGCGGCAGAAGAAATGGCTAGCACAGTTAACGGCGTAGTAAAGGTTATCAATCATGCGGTTCTTAAGTCTGACTTAAGGCGCACGCGTTGATACTGTATAAAAAATATTTCCATGATACAGTTAGCGTTTGATACATGTTATTCTGCTTGCTCCGTGGCAATTGGCAAAGATGGAGTGTTGCTAAGCCATAGGCGAGAAGAAGAAAAGAATATGCATTCGCGCTATTTATTGGCAATGATAGATGTATGTTTGCAACAGGCTGGCTTAAAGGGTTATGAGGAAATTGAAAGAATAGTTGTTAGTAATGGCCCTGGAAGCTTTACGGGCACTAGAGTTGGGCTTGCTGCGGCAGTTGGTTTAAAAGCAGCATTAGGCATACCCGTTTATTCAGCATCAACTCTAGCCGCAGTCGCTCAGGCGTTTAAAAAAAATTCTGATAAACTCTGCTTGGTGCAGCTAGAAGCGGGGCGAGGTTTTTTCTATCAACAACTTTTTCAAGAAGGCATGAAAAAGGGAGAGTTAATTCATTGCAATGGTTTACAAGCTGCTCAGAATAGAGAGATGTTTAAGGTGTCAGTTATCGGCAATGGTGAGCAAGTTGATATTTATCAATTGCCAGATGCTTGTTTTTTACTAACAGCTGAGATGAAGCTGAATAATAATATTGAGGCACGCTATTCCTAAAGCTCATCATGGATGGTTAGTTTTCTAAAGTTATGGATAAAAAGATAACTTATCAAATTATACCTAATAAATATGAGTCTAAAACAGCAACTTCACAAGAAGTTTTAGGAGCGTTAAGGCGCAATTATAAAGAACATGTGATGGAATCTATAGTAAGAAAGTGTGAAGATTAGACATATCGAAACAAATGTCAATAATCAAACTAATAAAACTAGATCAAGTATATATACTGAAAATTCCAAAGGAGAATTTTATAATATCTCAGTAGATAAATTAATACCCTTTAAAAATCAGGCAAGGAAAATATTTGATGAAAAGAGTATGCTTAATTTAGCTAAAACTATAAAAGAACATGGCATACGCCAACCTTTAACAGTTATCCCCTCTGATATAAGAGAAGGATGTTATGAAGTGATAAGTGGTGAAAGAAGGCTAAGAGCTGCCAAATCTATTGGTATGGAGAAAGTGCCTTGTATTATAATTCATGACATGCTCAAGGCTGAAGAAATTGCCTTAATAGAAAATATACAGCGAGAAGATTTGCATCCTGTAGAGTTGCTTAAGGCATTCTCCAATTTGTTGCATAATAATTCTTGGATTCAATAATTGTTAATTCTCTCAAGTTTATTATTTATTAACTAATCTTTATTATGCTCTATAAATGAATGAATTAGGAGGGAGATATGAACCAAAGATTATTTGTTAAATTTGTGCCGTGGAATGAAAGGACATTATCTAACTTGATTAATAAGACTATTAGATTTTCTACTGTTTTTGATTTTAATGATTTTAATGAGTTTAGGTATTTTTCTACTTTGGAAGTAAACGAGAAAAAAGGATTTGACCCAATAGCTTCTAAAGTAATAAAAATTTTAAAAAAGCAGCTGGATGATGCAGATTATATAAAATATCTTTTGGAGTTGACGAAGATACAAGCTGACAAAGGATATTTAGAAAAAGTGCAAAATAACATAAATACTCCAAATAAATTCAATTTTCTTAAAGGAGATGAGTATTTCGTAGATTGGTTGGCAAGGACATTTGCTTTTTCTAGTGTAGGAATATTTTGTTTATCTTCTTGGGAAGTTTTTGAAGATGATTCGGCGCAATTAATGTTTGCACATTATGCTAGTAATAACGAGGGGTTAGCTTTGGTCTATGAATCTAATGATACTGAGAAAGTTTTACCTGTAAAATATGATACTAGTTATGTGCTTAGAGGTCATACACCTGAGGAGTTCGAAAGGATCAAAATAATTATGCAAAAGCTGAATGGTGATGATAACTTATCTGCAAAGTTTGATAAACTTGATAGAAATAATTACAAAAAAGAAGAGTTTACTGAGGTTGAGAGATGTATCTTGCTATCTTTTTTAGGCGGTAACACAGAATTATGCAGGAAAATTTATAATAGCAGTGGTTATAACGGGAAAGAAACCATTAATTGGCACAATGGTCAATTTAAAGAGGATGAGATGAATAAATTTTTACTAAAATCACCAAAATGGGAATATGAAAAAGAGCATAGGCTATTTGCCAAGCCAGATATGCACCCTGCACATGATTTTCAGCTGCGATTAAAAGAAATATTTTATACTAGAAAGTTTAAAGAGAAAGATACTTTAGCAAAAATTAATAGTTCGTTTTATGATGAAGGATTAGGTATAAATTGTATTTTTATGCCTAGTGATGACTCTTGGCAATTTGCAATTGAAGGTAATAAAACTGTGCATGAGTATTTAAAGGAAAAATATAAGTAAAAGTAGGAAATATACAGAAGAGATTATTAGTATTTAATTGTGGCAAAATTTACTTGCCCAATATCGATAAATGAGTTAACTTGTTTAAGTAACATAATCAAGGAACGGGTATGTCCACATGGGGTGGAATTAGGAAAGGTGCTGGCAGGAAGGCAATATACGCTTGCCCTACAAAAGTAATGAGGATACCAGAAAACATGATTTCGCAAGTAAAAGAGATGATCAAAAATAATTTTACTGAGCATTATGCACTGCCTTTGTATAGCTCGCGGGTAGCGGCAGGTTTCCCTACGCCAGCAGATGATTTAGTTGAAACTACTTTAAACTTAAATGATTATCTTATTAAACAACCAAGCGCTACTTTTTTTGTTAGGGCTGCTGGCGATTCTATGAAGGATGTTGGTATTCATGATGGTGATTTATTAATAGTTGACCGCAGTATTCCCGCAGCTCATGGAAAAATAGTTATTGCTGCTATTTACGGAGAGTTAACGGTAAAGCGTTTAATGCGAAAGAATAACAAATTGTATTTAATGCCAGAAAATGATAAGTATCAACCAATTGAAGTGAGAGAAGAGGGGGGAGATATGAAGGTTTGGGGCGTAGTTACCAACGTAATTCATAAATTATAAGGGTTAGATATCGTTGTGTATGTCTACTCGAGCATTTATGTTAATTGATTGCAATAATTTTTATTGTTCATGTGAAAGAGTTTTTAATCCTAAGCTAGCAAAATTGCCCATAGCAGTTCTTTCAAGTAATGATGGATGTATTATTGCCCGTTCACTTGAAGTAAAAGCCATGGGAATTCCCATGGGGGCGCCATACTATAAATATAAGCAATTGATTAAAAGTCATGACGGTAAAGTTTTCTCAGCAAACTTTGAACTATATGGAGATATGTCTCGAAGGGTAATGCGTGCGATATATAGCTTCACACCAAACGTGGAGATATATTCAATAGATGAAGCTTTTGTAAGCTTTGATGGGGTAGGGCATAACGAGTTACAAGAGCTAGCGCTTGCTATAAAGCAAAGAATATACCAATGGACGGGAATACCTGTATCTATTGGTATTGGCCCGACTAAAACATTGGCAAAAGTTGCTAATCATATTGCCAAAAAGCAGAGCGGTGATTATATATTTAATATAAGTGATAAAGCTAAACAGCAACAGGTTTTAGCTAATTTTGCTGTGGAAGATATATGGGGTGTTGGGAGCAAATGGGCGTTAAAGCTTCGTGGTTTTGGTATTAATAGTGCAATGAAATTATGTCAGGTTGATATAAAATGGATGCGTCAGAATTTTTCGGTAGTTGGGGAACGCTTAGTTAGAGAGCTGAAAGGAATAAGTTGCCTTGATTTGGATGACTTGCAACCTAAGAAAAGTATTGCATCTTCTAGATCATTTGGTAAAGCAGTTAACAATAAAGAGGAATTAGCAGAAGCATTATCATATCATGTAGCACGCTGTTGTGCTAAGTTACGGCAGCAAAATAGTAAAGTTAAGGTGCTGTATGCGTATATTAGAACTAATCGTTTTCGGGAGGGTAACGATTTTTACCACGATAGTGCATTGCATGAATTTGCTGTTGCAACGTCAGATACTGGGTTAGTGATTAAGGCGGTTAAAAGTTGTTTAAATAAAATATTTCGTGCTGGCTATGATTATACGAAAGCAGGAGTAATATTGACGGATTTGGTACAAGCTGAGCAGATACAGCAAGATTTTTTTGCAAAACCTGATAGTGAAAGAAACAGTTCATTAATGCAAATTATTGATGATGTAAATCGACGCTACTGCAATAAAGGATTATTTTGGGGTGCGCAAGGAGTAAGGCAAGCGTGGAAACCGCGTTGTGATTTCCGCTCGCCTCGTTATACCACCAATTGGGATGAGTTAATGGTAGCAGATACTGCTATGCCTGCCAAAGAAGCGGGATAATATAGCTAAGTTTTTACAGGAAGGTTATAAAAATAAAGGCGCCGTCAAGTTAAGTTTTAAGGGTATCAAAAAGGCAGTTGCTTCTGAATTTTAAGCAAAGATAGACTTTAGCGCCGCTTCGTCCCAGATGCTTTTAGCCTCTACAAAAGCATGTCGTTGTTCAGCTGCTTTATTGGTATGTCTGCCCACAGCGACGGCAAATAAGTTACGCACTTTGCCCATGAGCGATAAAGTGCGTTGAACTCCTTGCGGAGACTTGAATTTGATCAAACATTTTTCTTTCCTTCGTGTTGGTTAAGGCGCATTTTCAACTCAATTGTTCAGCCATTTATGCGACCTATGGTCAGTTTTAGGGCGCATATGACGGATTAGGTTTCGCATAGCTCTTTAGTTCATCATTTACTATTACACTGGGCGTGAGATAACAATCTAATAATCTAGTCAGAAAGCGTATTGCAGCCTTTATATTTAGGCGCTTCTGCAAAAATACATCTAATTCATAACCCTCACTATCAACAGCTCACAATAACATGAAAAATTCATCATTGATTTTCAGAGTCATTTCATCTAAGTGCCATTTATCTGTTGGCTTTCTTTCACGCTTCTTGATGATATCTTTAAGAATATCTCGATAGCTATGGTTAAACCTATGATATAGCCATATTGCTTGGCTTATAATTGCTGCTGGATAACGATACCGCTTCGAGCTCGAGGTTAAAGACACCAAAAACTCAAAATTATATTTAACAACTAAACTATAACTCAGCTCCAGATCGTTCGCAACTTCACTTGACGATGCCCTTTTTAATAAAAATACATTTTCATCTTTGGTTAGTTGGAAATATTTTAGGTTGTATATGCGTTGCAATCATCGCCAAATAGTGTTATCATGAACGGATAGAAGACTCATAACTACTAAACTAAAGCAGATTTAGCCTTTGAAGTATAATGAGGTTGACGCATGAGAGATAACGAACAACTAATTACTAACCTACAGAAATGGGGGTTATTAAAAACACCAAATATTATTGATGCTTTCAAGGCGATCAATCGAATTGATTTCGTCACTTCCAAAGGGATAGCGTATTGTAACCTTGCATTGCCTATAGGGTGTGGGCAAACTATTTCATCTCCTGAGGTGGTGGCTTTTATGCTAGAATTATTAGCACCCAATCTGCATGAAAAAATCCTAGAAATAGGCTCTGGCTCTGGTTGGGTGACGGCTTTATTGGCACATTGCGTTGGGGTACAAGGTACAGTAATTGGTTTGGAAATTGTGCCTGATCTGGTTAAAATTGGTCAACATAATTTATCCAAATATAAGCTGCCGCAGGCAAAAATATTAGCAGCAGAATATGGTGTCTTAGGAATTCCAGAGGCAGACCCATTCGATAAGATTATTGTTTCAGCTGCGTCCAACGATTTGCCTTTATCATTATTGACTCAATTTAAGCAAAAGCTGGTAATCCCTATTCAAAATTCTATTTGGTTGCTTGAAAAATCAGATGATAAGCTAAGAAAATTTGAATTTCCAGGTTTTGCATTTGTTCCACTAATAACCAGTAATAATAAGTAAAGGAGGCAATGATAACAATAAACAGGTTAGCAAAATTTAATACTAGTTCTCAATTCAATAATACATAGGATTATTAAATAAATTAATAAAGGTATGCTTTAAGTCGATAAAATGGCTATTGAAGCCGCGGTTTTAAATTGATACGTAGAGGTGATTATGTGGCAATTGAATAGGATTGTACTACCAGCTTTAACGGCTTGGCTAAGCTATAGATATTATTATCATACTGGGTATAAAAATATATGGGAGTATATTAAGACAGATACTGAATGGCTATGGGCTAGAGTACCTAATTTAGGAGAAAATCTATCTACAGCTTTCCCCTTGGCGCTTTTTGGAGTAGTCTTTGAACCATGGATGGAGCGCCTGTATCAAACAAACCCTACAGCTAAGTCCGTAGTAAGAGATGCAATGCGAATACCTTCAAATACCTATGCATGGTATAGTGGCGAAGAAGTAGGACACACTAATATCACATATGACGTTGGCAATATAATGGCTGGAAGTCTAACTACATTATGCAAGGTATCTATTATTGGTAGTTATGCTATCTCATACCCTGATGCTAATTGGGAGGGAGCAAGTAGAGCTGCAAATTATATTTGCGACCCTATTACTCGTGCTTTTAGTTTGATCTCGCGCGCTAAACAGGAAGGTAATAATACTGCTAATCTTTCCTACCTAGAATTTGCACAGCAAAACCTGAGTTTGACGCTAATGCTACAATCTATAGCAGAAGGAGTAACAAAGGCATTTGTAGCAGATCAATGTGGCAAGATGTTTGCACAATTAGGTGTATTCGCTTTGCTTAAAAATTCTTTTATTAAGATAGAAAATCAATATATTAATTGGGCTTTTAATGCTCAGCATGGAATGTTATTATATGATAGGGTAATATCGGTGCAGCACAGTGTTAATACCTATATTCAACCGCTAAAGCTATTTGCTACGCTTTCCGTTATCGGTATCGATTTTGCTTTTAAAACATTTGCCGAGATGTTTATAAGCTATATAATGATACCATTAGTACGGGCCTCACACGATGCAGTTGGAAAATATATGGAAAATTATATTCAAGGAAAATTATATGCTAAAGATTCAGACCACATTACAGCAGATTCTACAGTAGATCAGCTAATAGATCATTCCATAGAGGTGCAAGAAGATAATATTCTGCATACCGAGGATAACTCCCCTAACGATAATTTCCTCGAAATTTGAAGGTAATAAGGGTTCGCTCTTTTCTCAGCGGAAGTTTACTGTCGCATCTATTAACTCAGAATTGAATAAATTAATCAATAAGATTAGTATTAAATAACTTTTATATGCCTCACCTTTTTTAGATATACAATAATAATCCAATTTAGCCTAAAAGGGCATCGTCAAGTTAAGGTTGTTTGGTTGTAAAAAGTTCATGTTATCTAATAACCTAGTCAGGAGACGTATTACAGCCTTCTTATTTCGGCGCTTCTGCAAAAATACATCCAATTCATAACCCTCATTATCAACAGTTCACAATAACACAAAAAATTCACCATTGATTTTCTGAGTCATTTCATCTAAGTGCCATTTATCGGTAGGGATTTCTTTAACGCTTCTTGATGATATCTTTAAGAATATCTCGATAGATATGGTTAAACTTATGATATAGCCATACTGCTTGGCTTATAATTGCCGCTGGATAACCATACCGCTTCGGGCTCGAGGTTAAAGACATTAAAAACTCAAAATAATATTTAACAACCAAACTATAACTCAGCTCCAGATCTTACGCAGCTTAACTTGAAGATGCCCGAAAATATTCGTTGCCTTGCTTAACTTTTTATCCAGAAACTGTTAACATATCGGGAGGATAGAGGGTGTTTGGTGTTGATGGCGGAAGGGAAGGGATTCGAACCCTTGATACCCGTCAGAGTATACACACTTTCCAGGCGTGCGCCTTCGACCACTCGGCCACCCTTCCGCATTAATTAAAAATAGCTCTATGAGCAGAGCTGCAAAATATACTTTTATCATATAAATGGCAATAGTAATACGCAGAAGTCAAATTAAATAGGTCGTAAAGAACGATGGATAATAGGAAATGAAAAATATTATTTTGGCGATTACTCGGTTAATTTATTGACTAATATTGATATTGTTGCTGTGTTGGTGTTGCGGATGAAAATTTTTTTGAAAAAAATAAAAAAAGGTGTTGACCATGCGAATTGAATGAGCTATAAATCCTCTCGCTGACGTTAATCGAAAAAAAGAAAGACGAAGCGCTCTTTTGAAATTGTGAATATATCAATTATATCTTTAATAAATTAAACAAAAATGATATTTTGTCTGATTGTTGATGCAGGTTTAGTTCTGCAATGACATCAATTAATAGGAATGTTTAAAGTATGAAAAGAGCATCTGGTGGATGCCTTGGCGATAGAAGGCGATGAAAGACGTGACAGGCTGCGAAAAGCTGCGGGGAAGTGCCAATAACTTTTGATCCGTGGATTTCTGAATGGGGAAACCCACTGCTTAGCGGTATCTTCAAGTGAATACATAGCTTGGAGAGGCGAACTCAGGGAACTGAAATATCTAAGTACCTGAAGGAAAGGACATCAAATGAGACTCCGTTAGTAGTGACGAGCGAACGCGGACTAGGCCAGTGATTTAGTTGTAAGAATTAGAAAGCTTTGGAAAAAGCTGCCATAGATGGTGATAGCCCAGTATGAGTAGAAAGCAATTAAATCCACGAGTAAGGCGAGGCACGTGAAACCTTGTCTGAATATGGGGGGACCACCCTCCAAGCCTAAGTACTCTCTATCGACCGATAGTGAACTAGTACTGTGAAGGAAAGGCGAAAAGAACTTCCATAAGAGGAGTGAAATAGAACCTGAAACCAGATGCTTACAAGCAGTCGGAGCGAACCCCTTTAGGGTGTTTCGTGACGGCGTACCTTTTGTATAATGGGTCAGCGAGTTAGTGTATTTAGCGAGGTTAAGCCGCTAGGTGTAGCCGAAGCGAAAGCGAGTCTTAATAGGGCGCTTTAGTTAAATGCATTAGACCCGAAACCAAGTGATCTAGCCATGAGCAGGCTGAAGTCAGGGTAAAACCTGATGGAGGGCCGAACCCACTAATGTTGCAAAATTAGGGGATGACTTGTGGTTAGGGGTGAAAGGCCAATCAAACTTGGAAATAGCTGGTTCTCCGCGAAATCTATTTAGGTAGAGCGTCGCATGATTACCGCTGGGGGTAGAGCACTGGATAGGCTAGGGGGGGCCAAAAGCCTTACCAAACCTAACCAAACTCCGAATACCAGCGAGTACAGTGCGGCAGGCAGGCTATAGGTGATAAGGTCTATAGCCGAGAGGGAAAAAGCCCAGACCGCCGTCTAAGGTCCCCAAATTATGGTTAAGTGTTAAAGGATGTGAAGACGCCATAACAACTAGGAGGTTGGCTTAGAAGCAGCCACCCTTTAAAGAAAGCGTAACAGCTCACTAGTCTAAATAAGCGACTTTGCGCCGAAAATGTAACGGGGCTAAAACCATATACCGAAGACGCGGACTTGCCACAAGCAAGTGGTAGCGGAGCGTTGTGTAAGCCGTTGAAGGCATGTTGTGAAGCATGCTGGAGGTATCACAAGTGAGAATGCTGACATAAGTAACGTAAAGAAATGCGAGAAACATTTCCGCCGAAAGTCCAAGGTTTCCTATGTAAAGTTAATCTGCGTAGGGTTAGCCGGCCCCTAAGGCGAGGCCGAAAGGCGTAGTCGATGGGAATCACGTTAATATTCGTGAGCCTGCCAGAAGTGACGAAGGTCGAAAGCTGTATGAAGTTAATGGATTCTGAATGCAGCCTGGAACTTCCAGGAAATAGCTCTGGCGTATAGACCGTACCCCAAACCGACACTGGTGGACTGGTAGAGTATACCAAGGCGTGGAGAAAATGATGTTGAAGGAACTAGACAATTTACACCTGTAACTTCGGGATAAGGGTGGCCTTACTTAGGCAACTAAGATAAGGTGGCACATACCAGGGGGTAGCGACTGTTTATCAAAAACACAGGGCTATGCAAACTCGCAAGAGGAAGTATATGGCCTGACGCCTGCCCAGTGCTGGAAGGTTAAAGTGAGGTGTGCAAGCTCCGAGCTGAAGCCCCAGTAAACGGCGGCCGTAACTCTGACGGTCCTAAGGTAGCGAAATTCCTTGTCGGGTAAGTTCCGACCTGCATGAATGGCGTAACGACTTCCCCATTGTCTCCAACATCAACTCAGTGAAATTGAATTCTCCGTGAAGATGCGGAGTTCCCGCGGTTAGACGGAAAGACCCCGTGAACCTTTACTATAGCTTTGCACTGATACCAAGACTTGGATGTGTAGGATAGGTGGGAGACTATGAAGCTAGGACGCTAGTCCTGGTGGAGTCATCCTTGAAATACCACCCTTTCACTTTTTGGTATCTAACCGAGGCCCATGAATCTGGGTCCGAGACAATGCATGGTGGGTAGTTTGACTGGGGCGGTCGCCTCCCAAAGCGTAACGGAGGCGTGCGAAGGTAAGCTCAGGTTGGTCGGAAATCAACTTTTAGAGTGCAATGGCATAAGCTTGCCTGACTGCGAGACTGACAAGTCGAGCAGAGACGAAAGTCGGTCATAGTGATCTGGTGATTCTGTGTGGAAGGGTCATCACTCAACGAATAAAAGGTACTCCGGGGATAACAGGCTGATGAATTCTAAGAGCTCATATCGACGAATTCGTTTGGCACCTCGATGTCGACTCATCACATCCTGGGGCTGTAGAAGGTCCCAAGGGTTTGGCTGTTCGCCAATTAAAGTGGTACGTGAGTTGGGTTCAGAACGTCGTGAGACAGTTTGGTCCCTATCTGCCGTGGGCGTAAGGAAAATTGAGAGGATCTGACTCTAGTACGGGAGGACCGAGTTGGACACACCACTGGTGTATCAGTTGTTCTGCCAAGAGCAACGCTGAGTAGCTATGTGTGGACGGGATAACCGCTGAAAGCATCTAAGCGGGAAACCCACCTCAAGACTAGTTTTCCCCATTAGTGCCGTGATAGACCATCACGTTGATAGGCTGGGTGTGTAAGTGAGGCAACTCATTTAGCTAACCAGTACTAATAGCACGATTGATTTTAAACACTGTTATTTGATGTCATTACAGTGCTAAGCCTGCATTAGCAGCAAATATATCTGCTGCTATGACATTAAGACTTTAGTTATGACCTTATGCGTCATAGCTAAAAAAAGATAACGCAAAATATCTATGTTTAGTTTATAGTGCTTTGACGCTACTTAAGATACTTATGATATATTCACATTTTGATTAACAAAAGACTGTTAGGCAATATCAACATCTACAGCTTTGTTAATTTATAATAATAAAAAGCCTATCTTTTTAGCTTGGTGGCTATAGAGAAAGTGAAACACCTGATCCCATCCCGAACTCAGAAGTGAAACCTTTCATCGCTGATGGTACTTTGTCTTAAGACACGGGAGAGTAAGACGTTGCCAAGCTTAAAAGATAGGCTTTTTTTATTTTCTATCCTCTCTAACTTCCCATATGAATAAAAAATAAAATTTAGCTCTAACTTGTTATTTCTAATAATGTTTTTTTGTATAAATTTAACTGAGCTTCAAGCTTTGGAAACCAGAAAACTTGATATGTTTGACAAGACCCGAGGCAGAAATGTCCCCGTGGTTATTTATCAAGGGGAAACGATAAATAAGTCTGTGGGGCACCGTCAAGTTAAGTTTTAAGGGTTGGAGAAGTATGTTGTCTCTAAATTTTAGGCAAAGATAACCTGTAGGGCTGCGTCATGCCAGATGGCTTTGGCTTCCGCAAAAGCATGCCGTTGCTCAGCTGCGTTATTGGTATATCTGCCCACAGCTACGGCAAATAAGTTACGCACTTTGCCCATGAGCGATAAAGTGCGTTGAACTCCTTGCGGAGACTTGAATTTGATCAAACATTTTTCTTTCCTTCGTGTTGGTTGATGCGCATTTTCAACTCGATTGTTCAGCTGAAGTAGTTGAAATTTAATCTTACAGTTGTATAATTGAGAAGACAATAACTGGAGGTTAAAAGTTATGAATTTAAATCAAAAAATAATAAAACCAAAGCTCGGATTATTAGGATTAGCCAAGA
>Ga0315902_10000448_pt1 | contig 69481 bp, 73 predicted proteins | sample LakEriMetagenome_9_FD_203523 | JGI IMG/M metagenome (GOLD analysis project Ga0315902, IMG submission 203523) | Freshwater fungal communities from buoy surface, Lake Erie, Ohio, United States - Buoy 12 MA117 | ecosystem: Environmental > Aquatic > Freshwater > Lake > Lake biofilm | place: USA... | reverse complement strand
CAGTTGTCTTCATGCTTCCTTCTCATGATGAAAGATGATTCTCTAGAAGGAATCTATAAAACTCTTGCTGATAGCGCTATGATTTCTAAGAATGCAGGAGGGATAGGTATTCACATTCATAATGTCAGAGCTAAAGGATCTTACATTAAAGGGACTAACGGAACTTCTAACGGCCTCATACCGATGCTTAAAGTCTTCAACGAGACTGCTCGATATGTAGATCAAGGAGGAGGAAAGAGAAAAGGCTCAATAGCCGTTTATTTAGAACCTTGGCACGCTGACGTGATGGATTTTCTAGATCTTAGAAAGAATCACGGTAAAGAAGAAATGAGAGCCAGAGATCTTTTCTTAGCTCTTTGGATTCCAGATCTCTTTATGCAACGCGTAGAAACTGACCAAGACTGGACTCTTTTCAGTCCTAGTGAGGCACCTAATCTCCACGAGAAATACGGTGAAGAGTTTGAAGCTCTCTACACGCAATACGAACAAGAAGGTCGTGGCAGAAAAACCGTTAAGGCTCGTGAGATATGGCAAAAGATTTTGGAATCTCAGATTGAGACTGGAACTCCTTACATGCTCTACAAAGACTCTGCTAATAAAAAGAACAACCAGAAAAATCTAGGAGTTCTTCACGGCAGCAATCTCTGCACAGAGATCATGGAATACACCAGCGCGGATGAGACAGCTGTATGTAACCTTGCTTCAATTGCTCTTCCGAAATACATTGACTATCCTACGACTAGAAAACAAGACAAGTCTAAGAGGAGCTTTAACTTCCAACGACTCTATGAAGTAACATATCAGATTACTAAAAACTTGAACAGAGTTATCGATGTCAATTACTATCCGATACCTGAAGCTAGAAATTCTAACATGAGACACCGTCCTATCGGAATCGGTATCCAAGGTCTGGCTGATATGTTCGCCCTTTTAGGATTGCCTTTCACTTCTGAGGAAGCCAAAAAGATGAACAGAGAGATATTTGAGACTATTTACTTTGCTTCTCTCACTGCTTCTAAAGATTTGGCGAAGAAGGAAGGGAAATATGAATCTTACGAAGGAAGCCCTATTTCTCAAGGAATTTTCCAATTTGATATGTGGGGAGTAACTCCTACTGTTCGTTGGGATTGGGATGGCTTAAAGAAAGAGATCATGAAACATGGTGTTAGAAACTCTCTTCTCTTGGCTCCAATGCCTACTGCATCTACTGCGCAGATCTTAGGAAATAATGAAGCTTTTGAAGCTTTCACTTCCAATCTTTACAAGAGAAGAACTCTCGCAGGAGAATACACAGTGGTCAATAAGTATCTCGTAGAAGATCTTATCGATAGAGGAATGTGGGGAGAAGAGATGAGGTTGAGACTCATTGCTCACAAGGGATCTGTACAGAACATCACAGACATTCCCGAAGACCTCAGAGAAATTTACCGCACAGTTTGGGAAATGAAACAGAAGGACATAATTGATATGTCGGCTGACCGTGGAGCTTTCATTTGCCAGAGTCAGAGCTTGAATCTCTTCATTGAGAATTGTAACCCTGCTAAATTGACATCAGCTCACTTCCACGCTTGGAAGAGAGGTCTAAAGACGGGCATGTACTATCTCAGAACTAAGGCTGCAATAGAAGCTTTGGCTGGACTAGGAATAGATATGGAGGCTTTGAAGAAAGCTTCTACTTCGACCGCACATCCAGCTGATAAAGTTGAAGTTACGACGGACATGGCTGAAGCTTTGGCTTGCTCCCTCGATAACCCTGAGGCATGCGAAATGTGTAGCGGATAAAAAAATGTTGAAACTTTTTTTCTGGTTTCAATAGAAATATCTAAATTTGTCTAACAAAAAAAATCAATATGAGTACATTTCAAAAGATTCAGGAGCTCATTAAAGCAACTGAAGATGACGTGGATAAATTCTTCGTCAAAGGCAACAAGGCTGCTGGAACTAGAATCAGAAAAGCGATGCAAGAGTTAAAAGGTCTTGCTCAAGAAATGAGACTAGAAGTCCAGAATTCTAAGAAGGAAACAGACGCCGCTGATAAGAAATAATTTTGTTCATACGAGTGTTAAAGGCCCGAACGTAAGTTTGGGCTTTTTTTTGCTAAACGTGAAACTCTGGTCATTTTTTCAATAAAAATACTAATTCAAACTATTTCAAAAAATGGAACTCAAAATCAAAAAAATTAACGGGGTCGAATTTCAGACCTTTGTGAAGAAGCTTTTATCGATCGATAAATTCATCTTCATGAAATTGGCTGCAGATCAAGTAACCTCTTCCGTCTATCTTCCACAGAAAGACGCCGTCAAGTTCACCACAGTAAAGACCGCAGAAATGTTCGAGCTTGAAGAAGCACCAGCAGCTCCTATCAAGATCTCGTTCTTCAACGGCAACAAAGTAATTGATGCTCTATCTTTCTTCGGTGAAGAAATTTCAGCAAAAGTATCTTACCAGAAAATCGGAGATGATCTAGTAGCTACAGACTTTACTGTAGAAGATGAAAATCTGAAGATCAATCTTTACTGTGCAGACCCAAGCTTGAACTTCATGGAAATGACCGATGACGAAATCAAAAGAGCATTCGGAGCAACCGGTAAAGTTTTCAGCTTTGAACTTCTTACAGTCCATGTGGATAAGATGAAGTCTCTCTTCAAACTCGAAGATGATAGAGAACTCTTCAAATTCAAAGTATCTGAAAAAGGAGTACATGTATCCGGTGACAGATATGATGCAGTCCTCACTCACCAGGTCGAAATTCACAATGAAGAGATGACAGAAGTCAGCATGTATAAAAAATACATTCCGATCTTAGACAAAGAGAACTATAAAGTGGTTGTTTGCGAGAACAAAGCCATTTTTAAATCTCTAGACACTAACACAATTCTTACCGTAGCTCTCGCCATCGTAGATGACAATGAGTAAAAGAGAAAAGCTAGAAGAATTACAAGAAAGATTGGCTCAGGTAGAGTTCGAAGCTCAGAAATACTATAACTTTGAACAGGCCGTAAAGCTCATGCTGAACTCTATCTACGGAGCATTCGGTAACGAGTGGTTCTATTTTTTCAATGTTGATATTGCTGAAACCATCACTTTGCAAGGTCAGGATGCGATCCTCTATACTGAAAAGATGATCAATAAGTACTTTCAGGAGTACTGGACCAAAGACAAAGAGGTGCATGAAAAAATGGGAATTGAAATCACGGGTCAGATCAAAAAGCCTATGGTCATTTACATTGATACTGATTCATGTTATTTGAGCTTTCAGGAAGTTTTAGAAAACTGTACGTGGAAAGGAGATGAAAAAGAATTCGTACTTAAGTTGTACGAATACCGTCTCTCCAGCTTCAATGTTAAAGTTCTTGAAAAATATGCAAAGGATCTCAACGCAGATAATTTTCTTGATTTTGAGATGGAATCCATCGCTAAGAATGCCATCTGGTTGGCCAAGAAAAAATACATGCAGAACATCGTTTGGAAAGATCCTAATCTGCATTATGAGCCTCTTACAAAAATCAGCGCTAAAGGGTTTGAGATCATTCAATCAAGTACTCCTCTCTTTGCTAGAAATAAGCTGAAAGAAGTTCTCAAATTCATATTTTCTGTGGAAAAAGTCGAGCTCAGTGATCTTGTCAATCTACTTAAGAAATTGAAAAGAGAATTCAAGTTGGCTAATACTGAACATATTACTTTCAACGTTAGGATTAACAACTATCGAAAATACGTTCTTTCAGATTATGATCATTTTGAGATTGCTTCAGGGTGTCCCATCCATATCAGAGCTGCAGGTTACTACAACTATCTCTTGAATAACAGCAAATACAAGAATCGTTATAAGACTTTGACGGACGGTGAAAAGATCAAATACTACATCAGTAAAGACAAGACTTGTAACGTCTTTGCTTTTCCTCCAGGAGATTTTCCCGTGGAATTTGCTCCTAGCGTAGATCATGATCTGCAATTCGAAAGATGCATTGTCGATCCTATCAATCGAGTCATTGATGCAATGGGTCTAGGTAAATTAGATCGGAATCTTGTTTATTCTGCTTCTGTTTTTTAGAATGAAACAAAAGCTTTCTTTTCACTACAATAATCAAATAAAAAACTATGTCTAAGACTTTCACATTCGAAGACCTGAACAAAGAGCTTTCTAAAATATCTACATTCGGAGATACTTTAGACAAGAGCGAAGTAAGTACGGTTGATCATCATATCAGCACCGGTAACTATGCTCTTAATGCAGCTCTTACCGGTTCAGTTTGGGGCGGATTCCCCAATAACAGATCAGTAGCCATCGCAGGACCTTCAGGCACCGGAAAGACTTATCTGATCTTAAATGCAGTTAGAGAAGCTCAAAAACTAGGCTACTCTATCATCTACTACGATTCTGAGAACGCTGTAGATAGAAGCCTTACAGATAAATTCGGTATCGATCCTGCTAAGCTTCGTTACGAACCCTGTAACACTGTCCAGGAATTTAGATCTAGCGTCACTAACTTGACCAAAGCAATGTTAGAAGCTAAGAAGAAAGGATCAGAGCTTCCTCGCATCATGGTGATCCTGGATTCTGCAGGTAACCTCGCAACTCAAAAAGAAATCGATGATGCAGCATCCGGCTCAGATAAATCAGATATGACAAGAGCAAGACTCTTGAAATCTACTTTCAGAATTTTGATGACGCAAATGGGTATTTGCAAGATTCCTTTTCTCTTTACTAACCACGTCTATCAGACTCAAGATCTTTTTAGCAAGCAAGTTGCAGGTGGAGGAACGGGACCTGAATACGCAGCATCTATTATTCTTTTCTTGAACAAAGCAAAATTAGCAGACGGTAATTCTACAGGAATCATAGTTACTGCAAAGCCTAACAAGAACAGATTCGCAAAACCAACGCCTGTCAAGTTTTGGATAGACTTCAACAAAGGAATGAACCCCTACGTCGGTCTTCAGGAATTTATCAGCTGGGACAATTGCGGTATTCAGAGAGGCAGACTGATCAACGAAAAAGATTTCATGAAGATGTCTGAAAAGGATAAAGAACCTTGTCGTAAACACACATACAAGAACGAAAAAGGTGATGAGGTCACTGTTTACTTCCAGCCTTCTGAAACTGCTCGTAAGCTTTGCGTCAAACACTTGAACGATACAGTAGATTTGAACATGCTTTTCAAACCTGAGGTTATCACGAAAGAAGTCTTAGATCTCTTAGATGAAAAAATAATCAAACCAACCTTCAGTTACGGAGTTGATGAAGAGTTTGATGATGATCCTGAGACTTTTGAAGATTCTGACGAGATAGCTGAAGAACTTACAAAAGAAAATGAGTAACATAAATTGGAACAAAGTCAAAATAAAACACGTTCTCGGGATAGCCAAAGATTTGCCTGGCTATCCTGATGAGCATGATCTACTTTTTCATATCATCAAAGAAGTAGGTAGCCGAAAAGATCCTTCTTTCACTGATGTCCAACTAGCCTCTCAATTAGGAGAGGATAGAGAAAGAATCAGGACTCTTCTAACTTCTCTCTCATCTCAAGGCTACATTAAAATAGGTAAAGTTTCTGAAGAAAAGATGATCGTTAAGGTTGACAACAATCCTTACGTATAACCGGAAACTTTGTCATCTTCGACTATAAAAAAAATAAAATGGATCGTTACGGTGTAGATTTTGAAAAGATTTTTTTCTTGTATTTTCTGAGAAACCCAATTCTCTTAGACAAAGTCTACGAAGGATTTTTCAAGAATCCTGATATTGATCTTTTGGCGAAAGTTTCTAAACAGTTTCTCACAAAATTCTCAGAGACTCCTTCTAAAGAGCAGTTAAAGATTTTGATCAAAGACATCAAAACTAAGAGAAAATTAGATGATGACATTGTAGAAGCAATCTTTCAAACTGACATTAAAGAATATGATGAAGAGTGGTTAAAAAGAACTACTGAGGCCTGGGTCAAGTGGCAGTATTTCGATAGAAAATTGATATCTGTCGTTGAATATGTAAAGCTTCAAGAAGTATCACCTGACAATGTAGAAAATGTTGTCAACCACGCAATCGGTCTTCTTAACCAAGGTTCTCTTTCTTTTGATGAAAAATTCGGCTTAGACTTTTTCTCACCTGAAGATCACCTTCAACTAGAAGGTCAGAAGATTCAATCAGGTCTTACTTTCATCGATAGACTAACTAATGGCGGATATGATCCTAAATCTCTCATTGTTTATGCCGGAGAACAAAACGTCGGAAAATCTATTTGGATGGCCAATGATGCAGCAAATTTTGTGAGGATGGGATATAACACTGTTTATGTTACTGCTGAAATGGCTGCAGTTAAAGTGATGAAAAGAATAGGAGCTAATCTTCTAGGAATTCAGATGTCAGAGTACCAACAAAAAAGTGCAGATAGAGATTTTCTAAAAAGAAGATTAGATAGAATTTCTAACGGTCTCATGCCACCTGGAAAATTATTCGTTAAAGAATTTCCAACGAGCCAAGCCACTGTTCTGGAAATTGAAAACTTTCTCAAGAGTCTTGAAGAGAAGCAAGGGTTCAAATTAAAAGCCATTGTCATCGATTACATCAACATTCTTGCTAACTATAGAAATCCTAACAGCGAAAATACATACTTGAAGATAAAGCAGATAGCAGAAGATCTTAGAGCAATGGCTGTTAGAAATGATTGGTTGATCATAACGGCAACTCAATTAACTAGAGGCGCATGGGACGCAACAGAAGTCACCATGCAAAATATCGCTGAATCTGCCGGTTTGGCCCACACTGCAGATATGATGTATGCTATCATACAAGATCAAATGATGCATGCAGCCAGAGAATACTGGTTAAAAGTCTTGAAGATTAGAGACGGTGAGGGCAAGGGAACTAAATGCAGGTTCACTATAGACTATAACTACATGAAGCTCTCAGAGACTTCAGACATAATTACTAATCAATCATGATAGAAAAAGGGGACACATTTAGAGACGACGAGCTCGATATCGAGAACACCGAACACCTCGAAGAGGATACGAGCCACGAAGAGGTAGGAGAAGTCGACAGCGAAGGTCAGCCTCTACCTCCTTTGAAAGTCAAAGTCGATAAGATTTTCGACAACACTTACGGTGATGTTGAGCCTGATTCTTACACAAGAGTATCATTCACAGTCGACAGCAGCTTTCATTCTTATGAAAATCCTGAAGAGAAGCTCCACGAAAGATTGCTCTTCCAACAAATACACGGTTTGATAGAGAGTTCCAAGTTTTCAGTTCATAACTTGATCGATGAAAATTTGAAACACCGTAAATTGAACAAGCTAGAGATGAACGAAGTCTTTGGATACATTTCATCCAACCTGATCAACATCAGAAGAATAGACATTTTCTCTCATCTGACAGATTATTTTGACATTGCTCCAGCCAAGTTCTATTCTTCTCTATCCAATAAGTACAAAAATGAACTGATCAACGAACTTGACAAGGCTACTAACATCTTGGAGAAGAAAAAGATCAGAAAATTATTTTAAGGGATGAAATTCGAAGAACTACAAGAACATGACGTTCAGCACATGGCTCAAGTCTATTGGGACAGAGACAAAACTTACGATGAAAGAATGGCAGAGCTAAGCTCATTCATCGGTAAGTCTGAACGTACAGTACAAATTTGGCTTTCTAAATTAGGCATCAAAGAGAAGCCTGATCAAGAATCTCCTCAACTAATTGAAGCTAGGAAAAGAGTCTTCGACAAGAAGAAAAAACGCTTCATCATCACCTGGGCGCAGAACGATACGCCGGTTCATGAAGCTTTCATTTCTAACATCGAGGCTTACTCACAAAAGATCAATGCAAGCATACACGTTATCGCAGGCAGATATAAAAATCCGACATCCATTTTTACCGACAAAAATTACGAGACCTGGTCGGAGAGAATAGAGCAGTACTTAGACGCTAATCGTCACGAGATCCATAAACACATGTGGATCATGTCTGACGTAAAGATCCAACCTACTGCAGTGGATCCAATGACTGGACTGCAGGGAATGAGCGGAATCAATTCATGCATTTTCGGCTCTCCGAAAGTTCAGCTAGAAATGATACCTGTTCTTCAGGACTGCATGCCTAAAATGATGATGACGACTGGTGCTTGCACCGAGAAGAACTATACAGATTCTAAATCTGGCAAGAAAGGAGAGTTCCACCATACTTTAGGGTTTGTGATCGTAGAAATAAAAGACGAGGATGTCTTTTTTGCACGCCAAGTCACCGCCGATGTCGATGGTAACTTCCACGACTTGTATTACAAAGTGCAATATGATCTCAATAATAGCTCTTCAGTCATTCACGAGATATCAGAAATTTCTGCACTAATTCTAGGAGACCTCCACTATGGTCACCACGACGAAGAGGTGATCAAGAGAACTCTGCAGATGATGAAAAAGATCAAACCTAATCACGTAGTTCTCCACGATGTTTTTGACGGCATGTCTATTAACCATCACGAGATGAACGATCCTTTTGCACAGTTCAAAAAAGAAATGGACGGGACAAATTGTCTAAAGGCTGAAATAGAAGCAATGTTAACCGGCCTCGAGGCTTTCAAAGACTACAACGTGACAGTGGTTAGAAGTAACCACGACGATTTCTTAGATCGCTGGTTAAAAAATACCGATTGGAGAAAAGCCAACACGATGAAGAATTCGATAGAGTACATGGAGTACAGTTATCTTCTTCTCAGAGGTGAGGCTCCTAACGGTATCATTCCTCATTTGATCAACAAGAAGTTTCCGAACATGAGAACTCTAGGGCGTAATGACAGTTTCGTGGTCAATGGCTGGGAACTCGGACAGCACGGAGACATCGGTTCTAACGGTTCTCGCGGCTCTCTATTACAATTTAGAAAGTTAAATGTGAAGATGGTAGTAGGACACTATCATTCGCCTGGTAGAAAAGACGGAGCCCTATCAGTAGGAACTTCAACTAAGCTCAGAGTCAATTACAATCTAGGCCCTAGCTCATGGTTGCAATCTCACGTGATCATTCACGGCGACGGGAAGGCTCAACACATCAATTTCATTAATGGTCAGTTTACAACATTCAAATGAGAATAAACGCAACCCGAATAATTTTTTCTTCAGACTGGCACTTCGGTCTCAGGTCAAATAACTTAGAATGGTTTGAGATAGCCAAAGACTATTTTGAGAACTTTTTTCTCACTTGGCTGGATGAAAATGTCAAAGAAGGAGACGTCTTCTATTGTCTAGGAGATGTTTTTGACAATCGGCAGACAATGAATCTCATGGTTGCTAGCTATGCGATAGATCTCTTTGAAAGAATCGCTCAACGACTTCCAGTCTACATCATAGTCGGAAACCACGACATCTACAGAAAGAACACCAACGACATTAGCTCGGTAGATATTCTTCGTCACATCAAAAACGTTCATGTTTACAAAGAACCTCAAGTACACGAGTTCAAAAAGAGCAGATGTCTTTTAATGCCTTGGCGTAGAGATAAAGAACATGAAAAAGAAACTCTAGCAGCTCACAAAAACATAGACTGGGTTTTTTGTCATTCAGAAGTTAGAGGTCTCAGAGTCAATCCTAACCCTTACGTGATCCACGAAGGAGGCAATTCAGTCGAGATCTACAACGGTTACAAAGGAATGTATTCAGGTCACATTCACTATTCTCAACGGAATAAGAACGTGACTTTCGTAGGTAACATCTTTCAGATGACTCGATCTGATAGAAACAATCCGAAAGGGATTTGGACTTTAGAGCCTGATACCGGAATCGAGGAATTCTATGAAAATACTCGATCTCCGAAGTTTCTAAAGTATTCCATCGAGTCTCTATATGAAAAGACCATCGATGAACTCAGGAAAGAATTTGAAAACAATTTTGTCGACATAAAAGTCGATAGAGCGACTTTTTCAAATTACAATGTCAGCCTGCTTCTGAATCTTCTCGAAGGCTCAGCTAGAAGCATTCAGACAGAAGTTTACGAGAGCGAAGAAGCAGAATCGCAAGCTTTAGCTGATGAGATTAACGATTACGATGTGATCAACATCTCTAAAAGATACATCGCATCTAGCAGTTATGACGACACTCTCAAAGAAAGATTATTGTCCACGGTAGAAAATCTCTACCAAAAGGTCAACCAAGAATGAAAATAAACAGAATAGAATTTCGCAACTTTGCGTCGTACGGTAACAAAGTACAGTACATTGATATGGAGTCAGAAGGCTGTCTCCATCTGATCACGGGAAATAACGGAAATGGAAAAAGCACCATCGCCAACATCATCAAGTTTCTCTGCTACGGCAAAGTCGATGGATTCACTAATTCTGATCTACCGAATAGAATCAACAAAGAGCTCTGGGGAAAAATCTATCTCGAAGCTAAAGGGAAGAAGATAGAGATAGAGCGTGGATTGGCACCATCTGTTTTCAAAGTCAAGATCGATGGAACTGATTTTGATCAGGCTGGAAAAAGCAACGTCCAGGAGTACTTAGAAGAAGAGCTCTTCGGTATCAGCGCTAACGTATTTAAGAATCTGATCATACTCTCAGTAAACGACTTTAAATCTTTTTTGACGATGTCGCCTGGAGACAAGAAAGGCATAGTCGACAAGATCTTCGGTTTCTCTGTCATCAACCAAATGTTGGAGATAGTCAAGAGAGAAAAGAGAGAAGTCAAGACTGGAATTAAGTCGATAGAAGACGAGCTCAGTGCTATATCAGATTCTATTCAGGCAACTCAGAGAAAGCTAGAAGTCCTCGAAAAAAATGCTAAAGAGCAGAACAGCGAGAAGATAGAAGATCTGAAGAAAAAATTAGCTGATCTAGTCGAAGCCAAAGGTAAACTAGAAGACGCCAAGAACGCAATTAAGAAGCAGCAGGTAGAAAAGGAAAATGGTCTCAGAGACGACAGAAAGTCTTTGATCAGCCGTGAATCTAATAAGAGAAAATTAGAGAAAGAATTAGACCTCTTCAAGAACGACCAATGCCCTACTTGCCACGCAGATCTCAAATCAGAATTTCACCTCGGCTTAAAAGATAAGTTAGAGAAAGAAAAGTCTGAGAACGAAGAAGAGCTCAAAGGAGTCAGAGATCGAGTAACTGCTGTAGAAAAAGAGATCACTGAGATCAGAAACAAGGAGACTAAAGTCATTTCTAAAATATCAGATCTCAATTCTAAGATTCAATCATTCAAAGCCGAGCTTTTAGACTTAGCCAAAAAAATGGACAAAGGCGAGCACGGAGAATTTCAATCTCTGATCGAAGAATTCCAAGCCAAGGAGAGGTTAAAGACTTCTAAGAAGACTGAACTTACTTCTGAGGAACATTTTTACGGCATCTTAGAAGCGATGCTTGGAGATGACGGGATTAAGAACATGGCGATGAAGATGATTCTTCCTTCTTTGAACGCCAACATTTCTCAGATGACAAGAACTCTAGGAATCCCTTTTAACATCTCATTCGATAACAAATTCGATTCAGTAATTACGCATCTAGGAGAAGAAGTCAATCCTAAAACTCTGAGCACCGGAGAAAAGAAGAAAGCCGATTTTGCGATCATTATCGCTCTCATCAAAATGATGAAAGTGAGATTTCCGAGCTTGAACGTACTTTTCTTAGACGAGATTTTTAGTTCGGTCGATTCAGATGGGATCTATCACATTTTAGGCATCATTCACGAGACGATCAAAGAGGCTAAGATTAACGCCTTTGTGATCAATCACACAGTGCTACCCAGCGAACTTTTTGACAAGAAAATAGAAATAGCTAAGGTCTCAGGCTTTAGCGAAGTATCAATCGAGACCATCTCGTGACATCGATAGCATGAGTAAGGTAGTATAATAATCTTGTAGCATAATGTCTCTGCGTTCAGGCGAATAAATAAGAAAAGAAAGCCCTCTAAGTGTCAGCATACAACGCAGAATATAACAAGGACCTGTCTTACATTAGACACATCATAGTAGCTCTGCTCAACGAGCTGAATAACAAGATCTATTTCTATAATGTCCTTGACGAGGACACTAAACAGAAGATCGACATTCCTTTCTACTACTCAGTAACAGGACAAGAAAGATTTTTGTTGGATAATTTTCTTTTTGATGCTCAGGCCGAAGGAAAGGCGATAGGAGATTACGAAAGAACTCCTAGAGGCATCATTCAATTAGAGTCTGCTGCGATCGATTCAGCTGCTTTGATAAACAAATTTGTTAGGACTCAGATCATTAGACCTTACAAAGGCCAGCTAAAAACTTTTGCTCTGTCTACGCAGGCAATCCCTCTCAGCTTAAATTTCAATACCACGGTAGTAGTCAACAATAACTTAGAACTCTTTAAAGTTACAGAAGCTCTAATCAGCCGTCTCTACAAGAACAATCTCTTCTACGTGGATTACGGTGGATTTCAGGCACAGTCTAATTTTTCTCTTCCTGAGGATTTGGCGCAAGAACAGCTTTTCGAATATGGCTTCACTGATAGAAAAGAGTACAAAGTCAGTTTTTCTCTCGCAGTCAGCAGCTTTCTTTACGTCTTTGAGGACGGCCTTCAGTTGGCTGAAATACCAATGCAGGTCGTAGAGACTTCCAACAATTCTCGACTAGCCGGAGTCGGTATCTATAACGGCGGTGGAATCTATTTCGGTAATGTGATGGAGACTATAGAATCTACCATCGACGATTACAGAAAGGCACCTTACAGTGAAGGAGAAGCCAGCAACCAAGGCTACAATCCTCTTTCTGATCCGACGGGTGGAGTTACTCCGACTGGACCGGTGTTCGCTGAAACTATTGTGCAACCTTACAATACAAATGATATAGAGAGCTCTGACAGCAAAGAGTATCGAAACGATAACAACTCTAATCCTCAGACTCTGTGACAGGATATATAGAAATAATGAAAATACGAAAGAAATGGGATACCCAGTCTATTTAAACGGTCATTTCCCGAATGCAGGTGAAACTGCAGCCGCGAAAGACACTCTAACAATCTTGGTCAACGAGTTCAGAAAAAGCGGAAAGACCGATGCTCAGATCTACAGCGTGCTTCTCGGTATGGGAATAGATCCTGAAAAGGCCGCTAATGGCATTCAAGGAATTTCTAAAGTTCCAACCTCTTCTGAGGTAGCAATGCAGAAAGCAGCTCAAACTTTTTTACAAGTTATCAGCGTTGAAGAAAACAATTCACAAACAAAAAATACAAACATGAAGTTTTCAGTCGAGAATCTCGTCAAGAAGATTCAAGAAACAAAACAATCTGTCGGCGAGCTCGATGCGGCTAATGCCGGTAAGTATGGCTTTTCAGCTAAAAAGATCAGCGAAGCATTAGATGCTTCTCTCGTAGCTCTAGACATGGAAAAAGCCCAAGGTCTTTTAAAGTCTATCGATAACACTAACAAGTCTTTAGAAGACGCTAATATGAACAAGAGCAGCGCTCAAGCTGAACTTGAAAAACTTAAGAAACAAGCTTTAAGCGTTACAGAGAAAAGAAATTATCTCGAGACGATCAGCGTTCTTAGACAAAAGCTTCATGAGCATGCTTGGATCGAATCAGTAAAAGATCTTTGCCTACATATCGACGAGGCTAAGTCTCAAAATCGTCTTTCTCTTTTCTTAATGGAAGCTCTTTACAATATGAAGAGCGACAGATATGTTGCTTTCAACTCGAAACCAGTTGAAGCTATCGAGAAAATGATCGAAGAAGGTGAAGATTTCATCAAAGACAATTACTCTTCTTTAAAGGCATTTGCATGGTCAGTACCAGTTAGAACTGCAGCTACCAAAATTGCAAATACTTTGAATGAGATGAAAGATACTTCTACTGCGGCAATGCAGAAGATCTACAGCCCAGTTCAAGAAAATGAAGACGGAACTTTAACTATTTCTTTGGCTGGTAAATTCTACGCAGTATCTGAAAACAGCATCATAGAAGCATCAGAAAATCAAAAGCCTGGCTCTAGATTCTTAAAGACTCTCGATGCTTTATCGATCTTCTCTGCGACTAACGAAGGCTTCACTTACTATGGTAAGAGAAAGTCTTTGACTATCAACGAGAACGGAGTTACTGTAGAGAACAAAGTTCTTGAGAATACGACTCCAGAAGCTATCATGACAGCTTTACAGGAAAGTGCTCTTACTTCTAACGATTCTAAAATTGTTTCAGAAAAAATTGCTTTCTTGATCGAATCTATCGATACAGTTAAAGAGATCGATCTCTTCACCTCTGTAGTTTCTACTCAGCGTAGAGGCGTAGCAGTAAACATTGCTAAAATCAACGAAAGCATCTTCATCAACAGAATCAATACTGCGATGGGATGTAACGAAATGATCCAAGTTAACAATGCTAAAGTTGCTCAAGAATTGGTCAACGAATTTGTAAACTTTGATATCACTCCTCTAGTTCAAGAAATGCTCAGCTCAGAAGAGAAACTTGCTTTTGATCTTCAAGGTAAGAAAAATTCTATCCAAGAAAATCTTCAATCTCTCGAGGAAAAGAAAAAAGAAGTCATAGCTACTATGGCTCTTCATCCAAACCACGAGCCGTTGAAAGAAGCTTTTGACATTTTGACTTCTGAGATCGAGGCTAAAGAAAAAGAACTCCAATCAATCTACCACCGAATTTCTGAAATTTCAGAAAAAAAAAGTTGATTGAGTCAATAAAAAGTGGAGAAGCTTACGTCGTAGTAGCTGCGAGCGATACAAATCTTAAAGTTGGCGATAAAATAATAGTCAACGCTGAGGAATACGCAAGGTCTTCTGATTCACAGGAGATCTCTTATAAAACCTTGGACGGTGGCAGTGGCACTATTTTAAGAAAAAACCTCAAAGCGCAGATTTAATGAAAGCAAATCAGGAAAAACCATATTACGTAAAACCCAAAGAATTCTTTGAGGAAATCGTAATTTCGAAGAAGCAAGACGCCTTAACTCCGAGAGCACAGGAAATGATGATTAAGATCGCTAACAAGGCATCTCAGAGACTCGTTTACAAAAACCCAGAAGATCGTAAAGACTGCATTTCAGCAGCTTATTTAGATCTTTTGAAATACTGGAGAAGCTTCAATCCAGAGAAAGGAACTAACGCCTTTGCTTACTTCACAGAAATAGCAAAAAGAGGATTCGCAAAAGGCTGGAACCAGATACACCCTAAGAAGTACAAAGGTACCATTAGCATGGACAGCCACGGAGACGATTCCGAAGGCATATACAGCATCTAATGAGTAAAATCAAGAGGGTAAAACCGACGTCAAAGTCGGGCTTCAAACAGAGTTATTTTCAACCAAAGAACATCGGCAAATATGTGGGAGAGTTACCCATAATTTGCCGATCTTCTTGGGAAAAGAAGTTTGCTATATTTTGTGATACCAACCCAGCGGTGATCAAATGGAGCTCAGAACCCACTGAGATCAAATACTATAATGTTCTAGACAAGAAATTTCATAACTACTACCCTGACTATTTTATCATCGTAAAGAGAGGTGAAGTCGAGGAGAAATACATAGTAGAGGTGAAACCTTCTGCTCAACTGAAAAAACCAGAACCTCCAAAAAGGCTTACTGAAAAAGCAGTCGCTAGCTTCAAATATGCTTATGATACTTACGTGAAAAATCTCTGTAAGATGGAAGCACTGAAGAAATTCGCGGCTGATAGAGCAATGAAGGTAATGATCATCACTGAAAATAGCAAACTGATCTAATGCCAAGTACTCCTCTTCTCATTCACTTATATCAGACTGAACAGCTGAAAAGAGCTGACGATTATCTCAAAATCAAGAAGAGAAGAGAAGATTTCATCAAAGAGGCTAAGAGTCTTTCCAACGCATCCAATGCTGCAGAAGACTGGGTTAAAGAATCAGAATCTACGAAAAACGAAAGAGTTAAAAAGATCACTAATTCTGACCAATACCAACCAGGAAAATTGTACGTCTTTGACTACTCTAATCCTCTATGGCCTGATGAACCACACGACCAAAAACCAGTAGTAATCTGTTTAGGAGAGACGGGTAGAGACTCAGGTAGACTATCTGCAGGGTTTCAAGGGAAATTTGATAGAAAATACATTTATGAACCAGGCTACATGATCGGAATCAACATCAATTGGCTTCCTGAGATCATGAAACCCAATTTCTTACAAGAATGGTTCAATTTTTTCAGACCTCAGCTGATGCAGCAGTTCATAGACATTAAAAGCTTGAATGTAAGACAGCAGACTTCTCTCCAATTTAGATATTCTGATTTGTTTGCGCTAGAAAAAACTTTTTACTTTTCTTACGCTATAAAAATGTATCACAAAGCTAGCATCAAAGAAGCGTATGAATTGACTTATGAAAACTGGTTTCTGGCCAGTTGTATCATACCTAGATTTTTCAAGAATACGAACCTAACGCAAGTGACAGAAGGGTACAGACAATATATACGTAATAAGAGCATCAAATACTCATAAGATATGGCCGGATTTTCAGACAGAAAGGGTTCGTTAACGAAAGGCAATCCAGTTTCGGACGCCCTGAAACGTCTTAGCCGACTGGGAATGAACTACGACGACATGGTCTTGAGAAACTCAAGAGCAGTCGGTTTCACCGAGAACCAGATAGGCTACGGCATGTTCAATCCCATGGGATCGGACTCAGACGACATGTACTATCTTTTCGCTTCTCTTTCAATGACAGACGTGTCAAATAAGAAGAACATTTCTTATTTCGACAAGAGTTATATGAAGAAGAGGGACCAGTTGAGAAACTTCGCGGTCCAAGACGAAATTGAAGACATTTTAGATACAGTAACAGACGAAGCTATCGTCTTTGACGAGACTAACTATTTTGCATATCCTATCATCAATGCTTCGGTTTCTAAAGAAGTCAAGGATGATCTCATAGACAGCTACAATAAGATCTATGAATACTTTGGATTCAGCGATGGCCAATCTGCTTGGAACTACTTCCGTAAGTGGTTAGTAGACGGCTATCTTTCTTTTGAAATAATCTATGACGATGAGCAGAGACACATTATCGGCTTTAAGGAGCTCGATCCAGTTTCTCTAATGCCAGCCGTAGATAAAGAATCAGGCAAGAAGATTTGGATTCAGTACAAGGGTGGAGGACCGAAAGAAAGAGTTCTTTTCGACACTCAAATCATCTATCTAGCATATTCATCAGTCAACTCTCCTTCTAGAGTTTCTTATGTTGAGAGACTGATTAGATCTTTCAACTTATTGAGGATCATGGAACACTCCAGAATTATCTGGGCTGTAACTAATGCGAGCTTCAAGATGAAATTCGTGATTCCAGTAGGTGGTAAATCAAAAACGAGAGCAAAGCAATCTTTGGCCCAGTTGATGAACAACTATCGTGAACTGGTGAATTTTGATATGCAATCCGGAGAGATACAGACTAATGGAAAGCCGATGATGCAATTCCACAAAGAGTATTGGCTTCCTTCTAAAGACGGAGAACAGCCCGAGATTGATACATTAGCAAATGACGGTCCTCAGCTTTCAGACACTGAATCTTTACAGTGGTTCTACGACAAATTGAAGCTTGCTTCAAAAATTCCTTTCAGCCGATTTGATAAAGACTCTCCAGCTACTTACGAAATGGCTGCAGAAGGTATGAACAGAGAAGAGATCAAATTTGCGAAGTTCATCAACAGATTAAGATCAATTTTTCAGGAGATCTTGGTCAAACCTCTTTACATTCAAATATGTCTCGATTATCCAGAATTGGAGGACGACACCAATTTCAAGGGTAACTTGACGATCAAATATAACAAAGACAACGTCTTTGAAGAATTAAAGCAGATGGAACTTGCTTCTAAGAGAATAGACTTTATCTCTCAGGTTAGAAGCGGCCTTACAGAACAAGACAGCGAGATGAATGAAGTTCCTTTCTTCAGCCTTAACTTCTTGATCAAGAAGTACGGTGGATTCACTGAAGAAGATTTGAAGAAGAATAAGAAGATGAAAGAAGTCGACGACCTGGTGAAACAAGGGTATGAACCAGGCGACGCGGAAAAGATAGCAGACGGAGAAGATCCTAAGAAGTTCAAGAAGGTTTCCAAAGACATGGGAGACGAGAACATCGATGCAGGTTCTCTTGGCGGAGATGACGCTGGAGGCGCAGAGGACATACCAGGCCTCGAGCTCTAACTGCACAAAAGAGTATTTGATATATAGAAATACAAATTAAGAGACTACAAATGTCCAAGAAATTACTAATTTTGGAACGTTCGGGCGAGACCCTCGTTCACAAAGGGGATGACGACAGCATCACCTTAGAAGGAACTTTCACCCAGTTCGACATTAAAAATAAAAACGGCAGGATCTACGAGGAGAAAGAGTTTCTTCCTCACCTCAAAGAACTGCAAGAGAAAGTAAAGAAAGGGAAGCTTCTAGGCGAACTAGATCACCCTACTAAATTTGACATCTCTTTGCAGAACGTCTCTCACGTCATTGAAGACTTAGAGTACGATCCAGCTAAGAAGCAAGTGGTCGGTAAGATCAAACTTCTCAACACAGATAAAGGAAAGCAAGCTAAAGCTTTAGTAGAGGCTGGAGTTCCACTTCACATTTCTTCCAGAGCTGCAGGCAATGTTGGTAACGACGGCAAAGTAAAAATCCAAAAACTTTTTACTTATGACCTAGTAGCTGATCCAGGTTTTGCGGCAGCTGAGCTTAGAAGAGTCAATGAGTCTTTCGGTTTCGGCGAAGACGACGAACTTTTCATCTATGAAATGTCTGAAGACACTAATACGGTACAAGAGAACCCCAATAATAAATATAAAAATACAGAAGAAACGATGAGCAATCCAAATTTTGTCTCAACTGAGGACTTCAACAGGTACTCCGAGTATGTGAAACAGCAGTTCGAGTCTTTGAAGAATGGCCAAGAATCATCTGAGAAGCTTGAAAAGGTTGTAGAATATACTAACCACTTGGCTGAGAACATGAACAAGCTTTTCGGTTACACCAACTACTTGGCTGAGAACCTCGATAAGAACATCTCCCACGGAGACTATGTAGTTGAAAGCCTCAACAAGCTAAAAGAGTACTCTAACTACCTCGCAGAGAGCGTTAGCAAAGGAATCTCTTATTCTGAGTACGTTGCAGAGCAGACTAACTCTCTCGTAGAATACACTAAATATGTAGCAGAGAAAGTAGATCAAGGTATTTCTTATTCTGAATACCTCGCAGAGAACCAAGACAAAATGATCCAGTTTTCTAACTATCTCGCAGAGAACCAGAACAACACAATTTCTTACTCTAAATATCTTGCAGAAAGACTTGATCAAGGCCTTAGTTACAGCGAATACCTCGCTGAGAACCAGAACAACATGATTAAGTATTCTGAGTACATCAAAGAAAACGTAGAGAATCTCGGTAAATATGCAAATTATCTTGCAGAGAACCTCAACACTTTGAATGAAAAGACTGACGATACAGCTGCTCCTGCTGAGCAAAAGCCAACTGTACACGCAGTTGCAGAAAAAATCGAAGAATCAGTAACTGCAAAAGTAGATGCTATCCTCGAATCAGTAAAGAACAAGACTGTGGAAAAAGAAGAGAATCATTTCATGAGATTCCTCGATTCTGCAAAGAGAAATGAATTTGAAGCTCTTAACGAGAGCATGCAAACTAAGGTGACAGAAGCCTTTGCTAGCAACAGATACATGTCAGTACAAGATGCTAACAGAATCTGGAACTCTGTATTCATTCCTCAAGGACCTGCTAAAATAGACTATGTGGCTAACATGCCTGAAAGATACAAAGAGATCTACGAGTCTCTCAACCCTTCTCAGAAAGACACCATCCACAAGCAGTCTAAAATGTATCCTCTAGAGACTCAATATCAGATCGATAATTTCTGGCAGACCAGAGATCTTAGACCTAAGAAAGTTGAGATTCAGAAGATCAACGAAAGTGAAACTCCTGCAGCGACTGTAGAAATTACTCCAGCTGGAGTTCCTGCTCAGAGAGTCAACGATATCAAAGAAGCTCTTACTTCAAGATTCAAAAACATTCGCTAATATGAAGCATGTTAAATTATTTGAAGATTTTCTAAACTCTTCTTTAGTAGAAAAATTAAACGAAGGAGAAAACTCACCTTCAGCTAAAGAGCTAGATGAACTAGAAAAAGCAGCTCAGAAGATATATGAAATGATGTACAAATTCACTAAAGACTATGTTGGCCAGTGGAGACATCCGCACGGATATACCGAAATCCCGGATGCAGAAGGTTATAAATTGAGTTTTGATATTGATATCGCAAAGGCTGAAGGGAATGATGCACTGGTTGACAAGCTCAAAAAACAAAATGAGCAGAAAAGAAACAGTGACGCTGCTACAATGAAAACACAGGACAATTACATGAAGAATGTATATGACCCGTTTTACCAAGAGATGAAGAATAAATTAAGCTCAGCTATTGCTGCGTTAGGAAATTTTGAATCTTATGGATGGGAGCACTTCGTGGATAAAAACACAAATTTTCTTCTATTAGTTCAAAGACTCGCTGAAGACCAGGCTGAAATCGATAGGATAGAACCTGTGATAGCACTTTGTAATCGTTATCGGAAAATCTTACCTGACGGGGATCCTTATCCGTGGCCACAGACTCCAAAGGAACGATGTGAAGGTATACTGAAAAAGTTCGAAGAAAAAACGAAGAAGAATGAAAGATCTGTTAAAATCATGGAATCGGAAATGAAAAGAGGTCTTGCAAAAATTAAAGAATTAAAAAAACTAGCAGATGATTAAGGACTTTCAGTCTTTTTTACATGAAGCAGAGGGATACAACGGTAGAGGCACCTTTACCGTTGCTTCTCTTTCTCAGAAGAACCTCTTCTCAGCTGAAATTACAGGACAGCTCAGTGACGGAGCTTGGGAAAATACCAAGCCTTACGATCATTGGACACCTTGGGCCGGCTCTGAAGTCAAAGTAGGTTCTAGAATTGGAAGAGATTTCCCTGTAAAGAAAGACGGTTATAATTTAGGCAGTCTTCTCGATTATGTAGGAGACAGAATGCTAGGACTCGGCGCAGCCGGATCTGTAGGCTGGGACTTAAATAGCGGCGATGAACAAGGAGCTATAGAATACTTCTTCAGTGCAGGTAGCCTCGCAGCTACCGAGAGAATGTGTATTACTGAGGATTTCGAACGTCATTTTGAGAAATTCTTAGAAAAGTACAGCTCTGGCTATCTCAAAAAATACGCAGATGCTGCTCTAAAGAACAAGAAGAAGCTCCAAGAAACTTGGGATGCTATCAAGTCTGGTCGCTACGGCATCAGACAGCTGAAGAATGATCTTACGAGCATTTCTAAAGCGATGAAAATCTATAACTAAACATACAAAATGCATATTAAGTTATTTGAAGATTTCAATAAAGAAGAATCTAAATCAGCGGACACCATCAGCGAAAGCGTTTATCCTACCTCAAAAGGAGGCAGAATAGAAAATTCATTAAGAGCTGAAGAGATCGGCCGTATGAACTTAAAACATAAAGGCGAAATCATCGGAACACTTTTGGTTTGGATGAAGCCTGGATATATTTTCGGAGGTGGCGGCGGCTACGATGAAAACCAATGGGAAGTCGGCGCTTCATATACGAGCTACCCTTATAATGACAGATACAATGGCAGCACTGGATCTGGAGTATGGAGTTCAAGCGGTTATACGTCTAAAGACGATGCTATCAAAGCCGGTAAAGAGTTCATGAAAAACGTAAAAATGTCCTAATTGAAAAAGTCAATTTGAGACATAATATATAGTACAACTAAACACTATCACGTCCTTAACTGCTGAGAAGCAAAGAGCGGAATAAGATAAAACGTGAAATAAGCATAAAAACAAAAAACAAAAAATGCACAATCAATTAATCAATGAGGCAGAAGTCGTAAAGACTTGGGCTCCTGTGATTGAAGAGGCGACTGGCATTAACGACAAGAGCAAGCTCTCTTGGATGTCTAAATACTGCCACTTCCACCAATTGAACGAGAACGTGTACAACCAAGTTCACCTTAACCCTAACATGAACCTTTATGGCATGGGTGCGGTATCTTTCCCTGGCGATCCTGGTTTGAACACTGCGTTCCCAACACAAGCAGCCGGTTCTGGTGACAAGCCTTTCAGCTTGCTTCCACTTGCTATGCAAGTTGCAGCTCAAACTGTAGGTTTAGACCTTGTACCAGTTGTTCCAATGAGCGGTCCATTAGGCGTTCTTACTTATCTTGACTTCATCTACCAAGGTGGTCGTCTTGACAGCTTAGAGACTCCTTTGATGGTTAGAATCGATGGTGGCAACACTACTTACGCTTCTGGCTATGCTGCTTCTTCTTTCGCTGGTAACACTGTTTACTACTTGAGAGATTCAGGTGGAACTACTCAGTACGCTTTGACTTTCATCGGTCTTTCTCGTATCGACGGATGGCCAATCTTCAAAGTGAACGCATGGTCTGGTGGCGCTCAGCAGCCTAACGGTACTGCAGGTGCAGTAACTCTTGCTGCAGCAGTTGACGCTGGAGACATCTACACAGCAGCTTCTGGTGGAACTAAAATTGCAGATCTTACTGCAGGTGCAGCTCTTCTTGTTAAAGCTCTTGAAGATCACATCACCGGTTTCTCTGGTAACGGTCTTGCTGGTTACGGCGGTACTGCTAACAACGTAACTTCTGATCAGCCTTACCTCAGACAAAATGGTGAGAACACTCCTGATAACATCATGGGTCTTTCTCTCTTCAACAAGTCTGTTGAGGCATTCACTTACCAAGTTGCTGCTGCAGTAACTCGTGAGCAAGTTCAAGACCTTAAGCAGTTCGGTATCGATGCAGTTGCTCAAGTAGAAGCTGTACTCGTGAACGAATTGACTCAGTCAATCAACAAGCTCATCCTTGGAAGACTCTTCCAACTTGGTGCAACCAACGCTGAAAAAGTATACGGCATCGATGGTACTAACTTGAACCTCTATGTTGCTTCTACTTCAACTTCAGCATCTCTTTCTCTCGGTAACGACTGGGAAGGAAACGCGGTAAGTATCACTACATCATCTACAGTTCCAACTTCAGGTGACAATGCTGGTACTCTTCAGAGAAGAATTCTCTCTAAGATCCTCGCATCTTCTAACCTCATCGCTATCCGTGGTCGTAGAGGAGCTGCTAACTTCGCCGTTACTAACGGTCAAGTAGCTTCTGCTCTTCAGGACATCGCAGGATTCATCACCTATCCTTTGGCTAACACTGTTAACCAAGCTGGTGGTTCTCTCTACCCTGTAGGTGCTATCGCAGGCGTAACAGTCTACGTAGATCCTAACATGAGCTGGACAGATACAAGAATCTGCGTTGGTAGAAAAGGTGACGGAAACTCTCCAGGTTTGGTATTCATGCCTTACTTAATGGCAGAAAGCGTACAAACAATCGCAGAGCTTACAATGGCTCCTAAGATTGCAGTAAAATCAAGATTCGCTCTTGTAGACGCTGGTTTCTTCCCATTCCTTTACTATTTCACAATGAGAGTAAGATTTGATAACTATCAAATCATCTAATCTCTAGTAGATAGGATTTTTAGAAAGGGACTCTTCGGAGTCCCTTTTTTTGTGAGAATATATAGAACAAGAATCTACTAAATTCAACATCATGCCAAAAGTAAAACTATTAGAACAATTCTTGCAAGAAGACTTAAATGAAGGACTCTTTGACGTAGTCACTAAGAGCAAAGCCTTTGTTAAAAATCCGATCGCAGCGACCAAAATCAGCAATAACGGTAAGAAGCTGGCCCAGGCTCAAGTTGATTCAGCATCTACTGAATTAGACTTTGAGAAGAGAAAGCTGGCATCCTCTAAAGCTGCTAAGCAGAAGATTGAAGCCCTGAAGAAGAAAGGAGACAATGACGGTGCTCAGAAAGTTAAAGATGAATTTACTGATAACAAAGACGCTCTTAAAGCTGCTCACGATCAAAAAAGTGATGCCCTTACAGACAAAGTCGGGAGCATCAAAGACCGAATAGACGATCTCGCCAAGAAGAATTCTTCTTTGCAGGACTTGGCTTCTTTAGTTAAGACTGCAGCAAGAGTGAAGAAGAATGAAGTTCTTTTCAAAGGAGCTGATGATGAAGAGAAGAAGCAATTGAAGCTACAGATGAAAGATGACATGGAGAAAATCCAAGGTCTTCAGAAGGGTTTCGGAGATTACGAAGGCGCTGATGAGCCAGAAGATAAGGGTGAAAAAACCAAAGATAAGAAGGATAGCGATGTGACAGTAGATACTGGAGACGATAAGACTTCAAGCTCGACAAGCACAACACCGCCACCACCTCCTCCGGCGGCTCCTAAGTCTGATAAGCCAACTGATAAGCCTCTTACTACATCACAAGCTCCTAAAGATGAAACCCCTGATGAAGCCGTAGCTAGAACGAGACAAGATGTTCGGGATCAGCAGAGAATCATTGCAGATCATAAAGGTAGAATAAAAGATGCTGAGGATAAAATAGCTGATCTTAAAGCCGGTAAATATGACAAAAAGAAGGTAGCAGACCCGCAAGCTGAAATAACTAAATTGCAAAATTCCATACAGGCTGAAAAGGACGCCATGACTATAGCACAATCAGAATTAGAAGATTTAGTAAAAGCTTCACAAGAAGCTGAAGCTAAAGTACCTAAGGATGAGCCTACAGCAGAACCAAAAGCAGCTGAGCCAAAAGCTGAGCCAAAAGCAGCTGAGCCAAAAGCTGAACCAAAGGCAGCTGAACCAAAAGCTGAACCAAAAGCGGAACCAAAAGCAGCTGAACCAAAAGCTGAACCAAAAGCAGCTGAGCCAAAAGCAGCTGAGCCAAAAGCGGAACCAAAAGCAGCTGAACCAAAAGCGGAAGATCCTATGGTCGCCCTTGACGCAGAAATTGAAAAGAATATAGAGGACAGAGGTAAAATAACCAGACAGATAAAGGATTTAGAAAAAGAACTTGAGTGGAAGTCTGGTGATGAAGAGAAAGCGGTGAAAGACAAAATTGAGAGTCTTAAAGCAGAACGCCAGAAGATAGATGATGAAGGAGAAAATCTTTCTAAAAGAAAGAGAGAATTAGAAGGCGACCCTTGGAAGGGAAGCGCGAAAGAATCATTCACCACTCTTAAAAGCTTCAAAGATTTTGTCAACGAAAAGAAATTCTCGTAAGAGCCCCAAGATCAGCATTAGAGACTGGGGTAAAGCTCCTAGAAAGCATGGAATCATGCTCAAATTTCTGACGGAAGATCAAAGGAGATTTCTCTTCGATAACGATCATCTTAAGTTTATTTCTCGAAAAAAGGACTCTATCTCTGCCGTGTTCTACGTCTTCTACCAAGAACAATTGCGTAAGATTGATAGAGCAGCTTTGCACAATCCTTTCGCTGGAACCTTTACCAACCGCATTCAGTTATACAAAGATGCTCAGTTAGTAGATTGGAAGTGTGCCGTTTGCGTTGATGAGATTAAATCTAGCATGACAGATTTCTCACCTGAAAACTTTCTCTGTTCTACGTGTCAAGAAGCTCATTCCGGGTCAAAGAGAATAGATTCTAGAATCAAACAGAGCTCATTAGAATTCACAGAGCACTGCAAATCTCTGTTAAAGATAGAACAGAAAGACTTCTTAAAGTTTGTGAAAGCTAATCGAAAGCAAGAGCCTCCTCGATAGAGATTTTCTGAAAAGATTCAAGCTTGCTGATTTGAGAAGCGTTATAGACTTTGACTTTTCTCTTTTCTAATGGATCTATCAGAGTATCAAAGTTAGGTACCATCAATCGAGCCATAGTATCTGTATCAGCAGTTGAAGGGTAACCTTCATGCCAGTGAGTTTCTTTTCCATTAGTCTGCATATCAAATCCTAGAAGAACAATTCTTTTTGCTCCGAGATGGTATGCTAAATTGATAGCAGCGTAACCAGAATTTCCACCGTCTCTCAATCCATAAGACATTGTTTCTAATCCAGTCTTTCCAGTGTTGAGCAGATTAATAATGTCTCCTCTCTTCGGCTGAGCTCTGCAGGTGACTTTAATTCCTTTGAAATTATCGACTTCTTTCGAGTGCCATTCGTAGAATCTCGTATCGCTCCAATAAAGAACTTGAGCAAATGGTAAATGCATGAACGCCTTGTTGACTGCGATGACGACCTTGTCTTTGAGCCTATTGAAATCAAATCCTTTCAGAGAAGTTCCACCACCTACAATATAGATAGTGTCTCCGAGAAAAATTGGATCAATGTAAGTATAGTTGTCGTATTTCCAGACATTGGCTATTCTTCTGTGCTTTTCTTCCGGCGGCGTGGTGGCTCTTATTTCTCTAGCCTCCTCGATAGCAGTGATCTTCCCTACTGCTCTATCCACCATTGATTGTCTGGATGATGAGATCTCTAAGACTCTTACCGGTCTAGGATCGTCAAACTTTTTCTTGATTTCTTGGGGCTTGACTCGGATGACGTTTGTCCTCCTCCTGATGATATATTCACCGCCACCTTCATTTCTACGTGTTGCCATATTGATATTTATCCTATGCGTAGAAGTGACTTCTAGGGGCCTCGAAATGTCTCTGAAACTAAAGATCGATTCCACATATAAAAGATAGCAACAACAAAAAACAGAAAAACGTGAAAATAGACAATGTCCTCTTTTATGAGAAGTATCGGCCAAAGAATTTGAATGAGCTCATCGTTCCGGCTAGAGTCATGGAGAAGCTCAAGAAAGGAGTTTATCAACATCTATTGCTTTACGGCAGCCCTGGTACAGGAAAGACCAGTAGTGCTAAAGTATTGGTCAAAGAGTTCGGTCTTCCTTATTGCTACATTAACGCTTCGGTTGATACCAGCGTTGATACCGTCAGAAACAAGATTACCGACTTTTGTGCAAACAGAAGCATCATGGACGAAGCCGGAAAAATGAAAGTAGTAATCCTCGATGAGATCGACGGAGTATCTGATCAGTTTTTCAAAGCTCTTAGGGCTACGATGGATCAGTTCAGCGCTAATGCTCGATTCGTAGCCACGTGTAATTACATCAACAAGATTCCAGAACCGATTCAATCTCGTTTTGAGATGATCAACTTCGACTTTTCGAAAGAAGAGGAAAATGAATTGATGAAGAGTTACATCCTGAGGATCAACCAGATCTGTAAGAACGAAGGAGTTGAGATGGACAAAATGGCTATGCTGGAACTCGTGAAACGTAAGTTTCCTGATCTTCGTAGCATTTTGACTACTATCCAAGGGTATTATTCACAAGGCATTACAAAGATCACTGTCGAGGATGTCAAGAAGTTCAACAGCATGTATAAAGATGTTTTTGAACTCGTCTTTAATTCGATTGATCCAATTAAGAATTATCAGCTCTTGGTTTCTGACTATTCCAATCGGGTGGATGATGTCCTCTCGGCATTAGGATCTGAACTCATCGATTACATTAGAACTGAACAGCCGACCTATGACAGAGCAGTACCTCAAATCATAGTCACAGTGGCTAAGTACCAATCAATGAGAACTCAAGTCATCGATCCTGTGATCACCATGCTGGCATGTGTTTATGAATTACAAAGCATCATAAAAGAGTCTTAATAGTTTCTGTTGTCGCTTATTTTAACTATAATTAAACATGGGAAAGCTTACTCTTTTAATAGATGGCAACTACTTTCTTTTTAGAAGCTTTTACGTCCTGCCAAAGACGTCCGGAAAAGCTCTAGACAGCAAGAAAGAGATGGACATATTCATGAGAAAATTGTCAATCGACTTTACTTCGGAGATGAGAAAGTTTCGTAATATAGTAGATCAGGTGGTCTTTACTATAGATTCAAAATCTTGGCGAAAAGATTTTTTTCCAGAAGCTGAGTACAAAGCCAACCGATCAGAAGACGGTGCAATCAACTGGGATAATTTTCACAAAGTAGGAGAAGAATTCAAGGCCATTCTGAAGAAGAAAGGCGTTATTCTCCACAAAGTAAACGGAGCAGAAGGCGATGATCTCGTTTTTGCTTGGTCTGTCAATTGCAATCTCAGAGGAAAATCTACTATCATTTTTTCAGGTGACAAAGATTTGATTCAGCTTGTCAATAGAAATTCTTCGACAGATGCCTTTACTCTGTGGTATGCTAACGCCAATAAGAGATTAGTGGCATACGAGGGATTCAAGGATTGGATGAACACCGATGATCCTCAAGTTTCTGATATTTTCAGCATGCAAAAAGCGATCAGCAGCAGTTCTTTTTTGAAAGAACAGATGAGAAATATCATTAAAGAATCTAAGCTCGAGGTTGAAGAGGTTAACGCTGGAGACTTTGGCTTCAAGAAAGTCCTGATGGGAGATGCAGGTGACAACGTAAAACCTGTCTATTATTATTCAGAAATTAACAAAAAAGGACAGAACAGAAACTACGGTGTCTCAGAAAAGAAAGCTGAATCGGTGCTCTTAGAATTTGAAAAGAAGTACGGAAAATTCAAAGTTGAATATCTCTACGATGAAAGTTATCAAAGACACATTTGCAATCTTTTGATAAAAGTCCTATCTGCCACTCGAATGACCTATGAACAGATTCATAGAAACATCCAAGACAACACCAGCTTGGTCATACTTCACCAAAAGTCTATTCCTGAACCCATTTACAACCAGCTTTTCGAACACGTAGAAAGCATGGAAGAAAAGAAAGTTCCAGGGTTTGAAGGCATTTCTACCAAAGAAGAATTTTTGAAAGACACTGAGTATTTAGATGACAATCGAGCAATTTCTGCAGATTTTTTCAACGGAGAATCAGTCAGCGATGATATGTCTTTCATCAAAAAGAAGAAACCTTCAGACGAGATTTTCTAAAATAAATAACACATGGATCTATTCGATTACGTAAAGACTGTCTTCAGCCAGAGCAAAGATTACGAGGAATTAAAAGACTACGCAAAGAAAAAGAATGCTTTCATGTTGAATCGTTTCTTTTCGATACAATATCCAGTACAGGCTCAAATGTTCAACATCTTGAACGTTAATGCAGTAGGCGTTGCAGATTCATGGAGAAAGGTAGGCATCAGACACAAAAGAACTCCAGGTTGGATCTTCACTAAGACTAAAAAGAAAGCTAAAGATCCTTCTACATATTCTCCTTCAGAAGAAGCTCTCTCGACTTATTTAAAGATCAACGAAATCGGAATGAGAGAATACAAAGATGCAATGCACTACGATTCTGAGAAGGTGATTTCTGATCTAAAAACCATAGAAAAACAAATCAATGGAGGTGGTAGATAGCGCCAGACGGTTCGATTTTCCTTTAGTGATAGAGATGCCTCTATACACTCGAAATCACATTGACTCTTATCTGTTAAAGGATTTGATAGAAAAGTGTCATGGGATTAGAGACCCTCACCAAAAGAACGATTTCTATTTCTCAGTGACTGAGATCATGGACGTTTTGAAGCTGAAAAAGTATTCTACCCTCATCGATTCTTTCTCCAAGACCAAAGACATGGATCTTCTGTCCAACGGAAATTCAGTCTATTTCATTCACAATCTCATACAGCACTATCATAACTTAACTCTGCTGAAGATCAAACCGATGAAGTCAGAGTCGTTTGTAGCAGTTGGAGATGCGATAGACGTCTTTTCTTACATGTTTAGAATATCCTATGGGATCTTGGATTTTTCAAAGTACTTAAGCCCTAGTAGGTTAACGATGCTTAACCGAGTATTTTTAGAGAGAGGGTTTTTGTCTAATAAGTATCTGCTCAGAAAGTCTTATTTTAACATACAGGCTTCAACTTTGATGGAGCTCTTTCAAGATTACGAGCCAGATAGTCCTCAGAAAATGGACTTCATTAATCAAGTCTCAGACGTACTCTTCGACATTATCGATCCTAAGATCGAACAAGACAACCCGTCGATCCTCGTGAAGACGGACTATAACTTCCTCTAGGGAATATATAGACAAAATCATCATCTTTAGATGGCCGTAAATGGACGCACAGTCGACGCAATCGGCGATTCGATAATCATTTCTCTAGTTTCTCCCTATTTAAGGGTCAGGAGCGTTACAGGTTTTGTCGATCATGTCATCGGCGAAGACACAGTAAATTATTTCGATAAAGAATTCAGATGGTCTACTGACAATGTGACTTATTCTGACTATCAAGAGCTGAACAGCAGCAATTTGCTGGCTCTGAACTTAAATCCAAATAACCCTTTTTGGATCCAGTATCGTTATACTGTAGTTGCTCTAGAAACAGGGCATGAGATGACTTTTGAATCTATCTCTTTAGAGGTTCTCACCGAAGAAGGCACTCTGGTAATGGTTCCTCAATATGAATGTTGCGATAACTCACCGAATATATGCAGCAATCTAGTGATAGAATGTTGCCCTGACAGAGTTTGGAATCCTTACAATATAGGAACTGGAGTCAACACGTACAAGATGTTGAGCCAGGTAGTCTCTAACATTTTTGGATTCTGCGTTCAATACTATAAGACAGAAGCTGACCAGAGAAGCAGAGACGTCATCTTAAAAGAGTACAGTCTTTTTAACGTGATGGAGGAAGCTGAAGTGAAGATACTCGTCCCTGATAATGCTCTTCCTACTCGTGAGATCATGTTTAATCCTCTGATGATGGATTATGCGATGGACTCCTTTGAAATTCACATTGTGAAGACTGAGTTTGAAAAAGTTTTCGGTAGAGGAACTCACCCAGCCGAAGGTGATTATCTCTATTTCCCAATCATGCGGAAGATGTATCAGGTAAACAGCTTAGCAAACCCTGACGATTTCATGTATTCTGCTAGTTATTGGAGAGTAGGAATCGTCACTTACCAACAATCTGCTAATTTTCAATTCCCTGATGTCAATATCGAGGAATCTACTAATGATCTCATATCGAGTCTTGATACTGAATTTGGTGCAGAAGCTGAGGCTGAACAGGTTCAGACTGCAAAACCTAATGAGTACAGAAGAGTAGGCACCGGATCCAATGATTACATCAGAAGAGTTCTCAATAAGAAGTTGGTCATCAGAGACGACAAAATATACAACAACTGGACCATCATCGCGAAGAACTATTATGATCTATCTTCAATACCTGCTAAAACCGAAGCTCTAACATATCGTTACGAGTACGGTATTAATGCTGATGAAGACAGATCCATCAATTTTTGGTTCAGACCTAAGTTTATTAAACCTGTCTATTCTAACATGCAGATTAGCACACTGGCTTCTTCTGCAACAGGAAAGACTGTAGTCACTACTGTGCAAACGCCTTCTCTTTCTCCAGGAGATATCGTGGTTCTATCAGGAACTGCAGATTATGACGGAGCTTCGATCGTCTTGGAAGTCAGCGATGGAGATTTTACTATTAGCAGAGATTTTATCTCTAACGGTCTAAGAAACAATCCTAAAGCATTCAAAGAAGAGACTTGTGGATTCTTAGTCTACGATTCTGAGACTGCTAATTATTTCCTTCTTTCTTACTCACAAGACTTCTTTATCGTCAAGATAGAAGAGAACTATTTTTACTTTGATCTCAGAGGTAAAGCAATGCTCCTAAAAGACAGATGGTATGCAGTAGTTCTCAACATTTCTAATTCTTTCGATCAACTTAGTCTCTTCATCTGGGAATCTCAAGCTCAGACTGGACTCAGCGATCCAACCAAAACTGCAGATCTCGGCAATATCTATTCTCTTACAATACCTCTAACTTCAAAAATAGAGCTACCTGACGGAGATAGATGGAGGCTGCTAGGATGCAATATGCATCTGACTAACCTTAGGATCTTTGTCAAACCGATTGAAATAGACCAACAATCATTAGTGTTATCGCAATATGTAGTAGCTGACAATCAGCTGGCTGACGTGATAGACAACGCTTCACCAGAATTAAGATTAGCAACAGTAACGAATCCAAGATAAGATGCAAGAATTATTCTACGGAAACCCCCTCCTCTATCAGAAAGAGATCATGATCTCTCAGGAGCTCAGTATTTTAATGAATAAGATCAAGAGCGAAAACCCCCAAATTTGGAACGCCTGGGTGAGCAGTTTTCCTCCACAGCCTAATTCTGAGATAGTCGAGGAAGATCTCCTCGATATGATAAAAGAAATTGAAAAGCAGACTCCTGCTGATGTTTCTTTCGTTAATGAAGCAGAAGATGACAAAGAAAAACTTTTTGTCAAAATGATGAAAGAAAAAGGAATTGAAATCAGCGAAGGCGAGCTTAAAGAGATCACATATTATCTGGATCCCATTACAATGTGGCTCAAATATCACTTCAATTATCCTAGGCCATATCAAGTAGCTTATTTTAGAAGTGTACCTTTGTACCCGAGCCAATCCACTAATGCTAATAGTCCTTCGTATCCTTCGGGTCATTCTATAGACAGTCTTTGCATTGGTGTGATTTTGTCGAAAAAATATCCTGAACATAAAGAAGCTATCATGGCTCTTGCTTATAGAATATCAATGAGCAGACATATTTCAGGAATTCATTTCTCATTTGACAAATCTTTCGGAGAGTCAATTGGAATTTACATAGGAGAGAATTATTCAGAATTTTTAACCGAGATATCTAGAGGATAGATATTCTCATATCGCAAATTTATGTCAAAGAAAAATTTAAGGAACAGCATCAGCGAGCTACTAGACGACGACCTCCCTGATGAGGTTGACATTCCGTCAGAAGATTTAGATGATCTCAGAGACCAGAGACCAGTCACTTCTTATGATACGATGAGAAACGGCGCTTATGCCAAAGCAAAGAGAGTAATGGATGGTCTCTTAAAGCTCTATCTGTCACAAGAGATCATCGAAGAACAGGAGTACATTAAAGCTCGCGTTGAACTCGATAAAATGTCTCTCGGAGCTTTAATCTTTCAAATGGAAACTGCCGAAAGAGCGATCATCACAATGCTAGACAATATCGACAGCGGTGAAATGCACCCTAGAATGTTTGAAGTTTTAGGAGGTCTGCAAAAGACGTTATTGGATATCGTCAAGAGCCAAACCATGTATCTGATGGCCTCAGAAGAAAACATGAAAAAGCTCAGTAGAGATATTGATGTCTACAAACCGCAGTACAAAGCTATCGCAACTGAAAAAACCGGAAACGCAGGGCTGATCAGTTCTCGTGGCACTAAAGAATTGATGAGAAGCATCAGAGCAGAGATTCAAGAAGTTGAAGACGCTGATGCTGAAACAGAGACTATATCAGAATCAGAATCAATTTCTAGAAATCTGATGGAATATGATCCTCCTTTCGAAAGTGCTAAGATTAAAAGAGTAGGCGAAGAAGAATTTTCAGATGATGAAGAAGATTCTGACGAGAACTTTGACGAAGAAGATAACGAATTTGGACTATAATGCCAGCACAATACAAACCAAGTGAGGTAGAGATCACTCTTCCAAAAAACGAGAGCGAAGAGAGAATATCTTGGTCCACCGAGAAGGTAGAGAAATTACTGACATCGATGGACGATGGCTATAAGCCTAGAGGAGGAGTACCTTTTTATGACGGTAACCCTACTCTAAGAAAAGGCAATATCCTTTTTGATTATACTCCTCACGAAATGGATGAGATCAAGAAGTGCGCAGCTGATATCTGTTATTTCGCTAACAACTACTGCACAGTAATGACAGATGAAGGTCTGAGAACTATCGGCCTTAGAGACTATCAATTCGACATGTTGGAACATTTCAAAGCAAACCGTTTCAGCATTTGTCTAGCCAGTCGTCAGATCGGAAAGACGATCTGTTCATCCATCTATATTGCATGGTACGTCCTTTTCAATTTTGATAGAAATGCTCTTATTCTCTCCAACAAAGGAGCGACAACAAGAGAGATCATCGATAAAGCCAAAGTCATTCTTGACAACTTGCCCTTCTTTATGAAGCCGGGCATCGTTAAGAACGACGTCTTTAACATGAAATTTGATAATGGATGTCGAATCATCGGTCAAAGTACGACAAAGAAAGCCGCGATCGGTTTTACCATCCACATGTTATTCATGGACGAGTTTGCTCACATTCATCCGAGCTTCTTGGATACTTTCTATGAAAACGTATACCCTACAATCTCATCTTCCAAAGTTTCTCGAGTAATCATCACGAGTACTCCGAACGGCTTTAACAAATTCTATGACATTTATAGAATGGCTGTTCAAGGCCGCAGTGAATATAGACCTTTTAGAGTTGATTGGTGGCAAGTTCCTGGTAGAGACGAAGATTGGATGCATCGAGAAGTTGCAAACTTAGGTTCTGAAGAAGCATTCAATAGACAATATGGAAACCAGTTCATTGCTAGCTCTAATCTTCTACTAGGACCTGAATCTATCAAGAGGCTGCAGAAGAAACAAAAAACATATGTTCACCACGAATTCTTCGAGCTTGATGATCTAGAGATCAATTATAGAGATCTCGTCTGGGATCCAGACTTTGACATTAGAATGATCGAAGAAGAAGGAACGTACTGGGCTTTCTCAGTAGACATCGCAGAAGGCAACGGCGGAGACTATTCCGTCATTAACATCTTTTCTGTAGAACCGATGGCTGCTGCAGACATCAAAAAGATCAAAAACCCTGGAAGCTTCATTGAGCTCTTCGGATTAAAACAGATAGGAGTTTTTAGAAGTAACCAGCACAGCATTGAAGATTTCAGTAAGATCTTATATGTGCTTTCTATCGGGATTTTCAACTCAGAGAACGTAAAGATGGTAATTGAATGGAATATGTTCGGTTCGGAGCTGATACGTAGAATGCAGACAATCTTTCCATCTAAGAACGAATTCGATGAAGAGATGGTGGTCAAATTTAAGCATCGAAACGATGCTCGTACGTCTTCTTTCGGTCTAAAGCTAAAATCTGACAATAAAGCTATATTCTGTCAGAACTTCAAAAAATATGTCAACATTGGTCGAATAACAATCACGAACAAAGACACCATCGAAGAATCGATAAGCTTCGGTAAGACCCCTAGCGGAAGATACGAAGGGCAGTTAGGAAACGATGATCTGGTAATGTCCAGCATTAACGTTACAGAGTTCTTTCACACCACGGATTTTTCTGATTTCGTGGAAGAAAAGTTTGATCTATTAGATCCAACAATACAAAAAGTGATGGACGATGCCCTTTCTAAGTCTCGAGATGAAGGAAATCTTTACTTTGATATTTATGATCTGGTGTAACTTCTTTTTGAAAGTTCTTCCCGGATCCAAAGATATATAGAAAAAAATTAAGAAAAATGGCATTGAGTCCTCAAATAGCAGCTTTCAGATCGGCTGGCGTTTACAGACTGGAATTCGATAAAAGCCAGACTGTGGCTATTCCCGCCGAGCAACTGAGACTCGTCATTGGTTTCTCTAGAAAAGGACCGTTCAACACTCCAGTTTTCTGCCCTGATACTTCATTCTTCACGGCAGTATTCGGAGACATCAACAGAGTTGATGAGAGAAAAGGAAGCTTCTTCCACAGAAGCTGCTTGGCAGCTTTGGAGAGAGGTCCTATCCTCGCTCTTAACCTCTGGAGATTGGACAATTCTACCGATGGAACCGGTGATTACGACGAAGCGTACCTCTTCAGTACGAGCTCAACAGAAGCCAACGAAGGCTTCACAACAGAGGCTTTGTACTCTGGTTATTTCAATCAAGACAAATTCTGGTTCCCAAGCACGGATTCTTTCTTGAATAACGTAGGAGCTACAGACAACACTCCTTTTAACGACCTCTTCAACTTGGTTAATATCGGAAGTAAGCAAGTATCTGTACTTGTTAGAAAAGCAGCTCCAGAAAACGTGAGAGGCTTCCAGATCAAGGCACAAGATTGGTATGGTCCGGCTAACGTTCCGGCATTCCTTAATCCAGAGAGTTTCATCTCTGACTTTATGGTTGATGTGTTCCTCTACAACGGTAACTACGGTGGAGATCCTACCGCTGTTTACCCTTATGAGAGATTCTCATCAGATCCTACTTTCGCTAGATACTTTGACAAACAACAAGGTCTTAAGAGAAGAGTATCTGTAACAGACACTTCTGATACTTACTTGGAGCAGTTTAACAACTTACCTCAGGTTGGTTTGGTAGCAGTCTACACAGGATGCCTCATCCCAGGATTCACTGATCTCAATGGAAATAACTTATACATTGAAGATCTGATCAACGCAGACACTCCATCAACTGGTCTTTTCTGCGCGGTCAACGAAGCAATGTTTGATCTCGGTGAACTTCTCGACGGTGTCGATAAAGGTCTCGATCTTATCGGTCACGAACTCGAGAGAGTCAATCCAAAAACCATTGACTTCCTTTCTTACAAGGCGACTATCGCATCTGATCTTAGCTACGAATCTGGAGCAACTGCTCTAAGAACTGTTAGCTTAGCAGGTGTGACATTTACAGCAAATACTGACGGTAACTACGACTTGTTGGCTTCAGCTACTTCAGCTGCAGCAGCATACAACGTCTTCAGAAGCTTGGCAGAAAACTCTACTGGAACGGTTGGAGACTTCTTGATCAATGCAGACGGAGATTTGGCAATTCCAGTAACCGAAGTTACTGTAACTGCTAGCTACGTATTAGTTACAGTATCAGGCGCTAATATCACTCTTCCAACTGGAGCAGATACTCCTTTCGATGGTCTCGGTACTTTAAGCTACATCAAAGTAGCTGATATGAACTGGGTTACTCAGAGAAGCGATAACGGCGACACTGGAACTATCATCTGTGGACCTTCTTCACAAATGTATGAAGACGTTTCAGATGGCGTTCTTACTGACGGTGATAGAGCAGTATTTGGATCTACCATCTCTGCTTCTCAAGTTCTTTACTTAGATTTCAATCCTTTGACTTACGGTTACCTCGTTTACGATTTAGGTGGATTGCCAGTCAACATTGAAATTTCTGATAGCACTTACGACATTCCTACATTCATCACTAATGCTTTTGCAGATGCTGACTTCCAGGATTTGATCACTGATGACGCAGACTTTGGCATCAACCAAACTGGAGAGTTCTTCTTCGATACTGCTGACGATGCTTACGCTCAGGGTACTTTTGGAGTTCAATCTTTCAAAGGTTCTCTTAACAACAGCATTACAGTTCTCGAATATAGCGGAACTCCTGGATCTATCCTCCAGCAGAACGAGATCATCGTATCTGCAGATGATGCAGCTTATGTAGCAGTAGGAAAATATCTTGTTCAATCAGCAGGATCTTCAACGACTCCTTCTAGACTTACTTACATTAAAGAAGTAGTCGGAATCAGTAATTTCACACCTGGTGTGAATGCTCTCAAAGTTGTCTGCGAAGGGCCAATCCTCATTAAGAGCATCGGTGCAGTAAATACTGCAGAAGCTTACACTGCCATCACTGAATGGGTAGACTACTACAATATGTTTACTCTTGATGGATTTGAGCTCGGAGCTTACAATCTTCCTAATGGAAGTAATGAGCAGCAGAACAATATCCTTTATGATACTCTCGGTGGAACAAAGCTCTTCCAAGCTCTTATCGACAAGGATAACATCGCTTACAGATACATCGTTGATACTTTCGCTAACGGTATCGAAGCAAACTCTAAAGCGATCTACTTCCAGCTTGCTAAGAACAGACAGAATGCTTTCGCAATCGTCAACGCTCCATCTGTAGAAAACTTCAAGAAGAGCACTGATCCAAGTTTCTTAAACTTGCTCGGCCAATTCGATACGAAGTATGTCGCAGAAGGTGGTGACTTGGCTAAGAATCCTACAGTAAGATACACTCTTCCAGGAGTGACTCAAGGATCTAGCTACGGAGCTTTCTATTCTCCTTTCTTAACAGTAAGAGAGAACGGAGCTAACATTCAGGTTCCTCCAGCTGGATATGTTTCTAATAACTACATTGACAAATACACTACTGCCTTCCCATGGTCAATCGTGGCTGGTAACAGAAGAGGTATCGTCGGTGGTAGAGGAGTGATCGGAGTAGAATACAACTACGACAAGAGCGACAGAGATTACATCGAGCCGTTCGGACTTAACCCGATCATCTTCCAAAATGGAACAGGTCTAGTGATCTTCGCTAACAAAACAGCTCAACAAAATGTACAAAGTGCACTTTCAGCAGCTCACGTTAGAGAAGTAATGATCTACATCCAAGACGGTTTAGCAGCGATCTTGAAGAATTATCTCTTCGAATTCAACACTGCTCAGACTAGATTGGAGATCAAGACTCTCGCGGATAACTTCATGGCGACAGTACAAGCTGAAAACGGAGTTTATAACTTTAGAAACATCATGGATGAGACCAACAACACTCCAGATGTCATCGAAAGAAACATCGGTATCCTTGATACTTTCGTAGAACCAGTTAAAGGAATGGAGATCTTGGTAACAAGAACAACTATCCTCAGACCTGGACAAATCGCGAGCGGTCAAGTATAAATAGACTAAGTAAACAAAAAAATATAGAAGATGCCTCTTCCTCATTACACTCAAGCAAAAGCATCGATTCAAAAATTTGAACCGGTGTATCAGAACCTCTTCGAGGTGACGATCTTGACTCCTCTGAATCAGGACTCCTCTTTGATGCTTCAACACGTGAAGAGCATAGGCGGCTTGAACAACCTTAACCCTACGGTGGAAGCTGTAGGCCAGAAATACAAATTCGCTGATAGAAGCTACGCAGGAATGCCCGGACAGACTTTTGCAGAACTGGCCTTGGTATTCAGTGTTAACCTGAACGATGCGAATCAGGCTTACATGTACAAGTACATGAGGGATTGGTACAAGCTTACTTATGATCCTCTGACCGGCGAAATGGGCCTCAAGGTCAACTATACCGGAACAATGATTGTTGTCCAGTATAACAGACGTGGAGACGTATTTAGAAAGATCACTTTCAAAGATTGTTTCCCGACTGGCCAGCCTACTTTCGTAGATTCATTGGCTTACGAGACAGCAGATCCTGCTGAGGTCAACATGACTATCAGATCAGATTACTGGATCGAAGAGAATTTGTAAGAAGATTCTTAGAATGATAGATAAGGAGAGGGCGCCTAGCGGCCTCTCCTTTTTGTTTGTATATGATCAAAAAAGTAAAAACAAGAACCAGCTCAACCGGCAAAGCTTCTGTCAAAGGCTCTAAGCCTGAGAAAGCTGATCTGCTCAGCATATTTTCGGGAGCTGATGAAGATTCAACAGAGAACTCAAAGGCTTTTGATAACCCACAGGAACAAAGAGGCCATAACTCTTCTGACGGATCTAGAGTGCCTGAAACGCCCTTGCCTACGCCTGGAGATCCTGGAAGATCAGGAGCTCAGTTCAGCAGTCCTAATTTCAATCTGAATACATCTAAGCTTACATCTAAACCTCAGGAGCAGATGTCAATGAAACAACCCACTCTGACAGATAGAGTCAAAGAGCCTCTATCACCAGTTCAGACTAAGGACGGCAGCATTACTAATTTGGCGAACACTCAGATGTCAAAACCAGTCTTAGAAAAATATCCAGCTGCCAACGACATAGCTCGGTCTAACGCTTCTTTCCCATCTGATTTTAGTTCTGAACTCTCTCCCATAAAACAGGGCTTTAATGTTGAATCTTTAGATCAAAGAGATCAAGCCAAGAATCAGCTATATCAAAAAATCACAGAGATTCAGTTTCAAAAAGTCAATGAAGTTAAATCTGAACTGGATAATCAAGCGCAGGATAAAATAAATCAGTTCACGAATCCAGAAATTCAGGCTGATTATTTTACGTCCAAAGCCAGAGAATCCATCACACCTGACTTTTTTGCTAAAGGAGACTTAGCTCCTAGCAATGTCTTCTCAGAGTACTCTTCTTCTACTGCTGAATACGGAAAAGGTAACTTGCCTCAGACTCAAGAGTCATCCACTATGATGACTAACAATGCAGCTGATGCTGGAAAAATGAGCTCACCTCAGAGAGCATCCGACGCTGTAGGTGCAGCAGAAGGCTCCGGCAAATTTCCAGGAGCTCAGATAGAAAATCAACCTGTTTCTTTGGACATGAGCGCTAAAGACAAAGTCTCCGATGCAAGCAACAGTTCTCTCGGCTCAGAAGGCGATAACACTTCCAATTTAGCATCATCTTCTAAAGCCTTTTTTGTCTCTAACTTTTCACCCATTTCACCATCTATTAAGAGCGTATCTTCTGATTCTGCTAACAATACTAACGTCGCGGCTTCAGAAGTCAAATCTGCCCAGAATATATAGTACTATAATCTAATAATACAGTACTATGACGGAGAAAGAAAACCTGACGGAGAAGCTTCAGGTGTTGCTTTCAAAAAGTGATCTAAGAGCATTGAACATCATCATTGCCCGAAGATCCTTAGAAAGGGGCACAAAGCCACCTCCCATCTCCTCCTACATTCGAGAACTGATTAAGAAAGAGATAGACGAGAACATCGTCGATCAAGTCAGTTTCGCCGGAGAAAAGGCTAGGGAGATCATCACTAATTATCAAAAACAACAAAAACCTCAAAAAACTAAAAACTAAGATTCATGTCAGAAGAACAAAATTATCAAGCAGCTTTTGATCAGATGGAAGAACCTGTGGTAGAAACCGTTCCACAAGGCCTAGGAAAAGTTCAAGTTGGACGTTCTGACGAAGAGTTCGAAGAACTCCGTCAGATCAACGAAAAGATGGGCTACATTCCTCTATTGACCAACAATCTACCTTCTCAAGGCAGATTCTATAGGAACGACGTACAGGTTAGCATCAGAGCAGCCAGAGTGGCTGAGATCAGAGATTTTTCAACTATGGATGAAAACAATCTTTTTGATGTCGATGAGAAGCTGAACAACATTCTCGCAACCTGCGTCAGAGTAGAATTCACTGGAAGAAGAGGCAGCTACAAAGATCTTTTAGAAGAAGACAGACTTTTTATCATCCTTTCTATCAGAGAGCTTACTTTTAAGACTGGAGAGAACAAATTGATCATGAAGTCTCGCTGTGAACAGTGTAGTCACGACAACGAGTACGAGTTAAAAACCACGACTCTTCAGTATCACGACTCTTCGGAATTGAACAAGTATTACGATGCAGAAATGAAAGCTTTCGTCTTTTCAACGAAGACTGAAGGAACGGTTGTCATGGCACCTCCTACGATCGGAGTAATGAGAGTCGTAACAGAGTTCATCAAGAACAAAGAACAGAAGAAAGAAAAATGGGACAAGTCGTTCCTACAAGTTCTACCATATCTCCACAGAGAATGGAGAGGATTTGACGACAAGGCTATCTTCCAAATGAACGTAGAGTTCAACAGCTGGTCAGAGAAGAAATTTTCAATCGTCTACAGGTTAGCTGAAAAGATGCGTATAGGTGTCAAGCAGGAATTAAACATGTTATGCGCAAACTGCGACGCGGAGGTCGCAGTGCCGGTCACCTTTCCTGGAGGCGTCAAAAGTCTATTCGTTGTTTCAGATATCTTTGAAGAACTTCTTTAAGGCTAAAGCTGTTCTCTATTATCACATGAGGATTCAACCTAGTGAGATAGAGAACATGCCTTACTATGAGATGGAGATCACTTTAGAAGAATTGATCGACATCTTAAAGCAGAAGAATGAAGCAGAGAAAAAGGCTTACGATGGACAGAAGGGCGGAGGTAACGTTCCGGACTTCAATAAATATACCAACGTGGCTAAAGGGATGGCAGGCGGAGTTAAAATGCCTTCATTCTCAATGCCGCGGATGAAATAGATAGAAAAATAAGTTCACATAGTTGGCTTACGAGAAAGGTTTTGAGAAAAAAGCCCTTGAACAACAAGCGGCGATACTCGGAGTTCTACAGAAGATTCAAGTTGCTCTTGATTCCCCTTCAGAAGGAGGGGACTCTGGAGCTTCTTCTGCTGTATTAGTCGGTCCCATGAACATGTTGGCTCAAACTAATCAGCTGGTCGTCTCTGAGCTCCAGACTCAGACTTCAGTACTTAAAGACATCAGATCATCCATAAAAGATGCAATTTCTGCTTCTAGATCATCTGGTGGTGATTCAGGTAATAGCGAGACCAAGAGCGCAAAAGATAAGATCATGGAAGTCGCTGGCAAAGTCGGTGATACTGTGAGAAACATTGCTCTATTGGCTGGAGCTATTGTCGTTTTTGCTGGAGCCTTGAAGCTCGTTTCTGCAATCATATCACCTCAAGATCTCATTGTCATCATTCCTTTCATGCTTACGATGAGCCTTGCGTTCCTCGCTTTCAGCAAGATCGTAGAAGCTTCCAAGGGGACCAATTATAAAGAAGCAATGGCGACCGGTCTCTTAATGGTCGTGATCGCTGGAGCGATAGTAGGAGTAGCTGCGATTTTCAAAGCCTTGACTGCTCTCGGGCCTCTTTCATTCCCAGATCCTCTTTGGGTCTTAGGCGCAGGTTTGGCCATCTTTATTTTTACTCTCCCTGTCATGTTGATCATGAAAGCCATGACTAGCGGAGGAAAGCTTGGATCTCAAAATGTCGCAGGCGGCCAATTAAGTCCAAAGACTGCTCTAACGATCGGTCTGTTGATGGTCACTACGGCTTTAGCGATTGCTGGAGTTGCCTTGATTTTTTCTAAAATGCTTGTTCCGGTTACTCCGGACGATGCTCCGAATCTCATTTGGGCTCTAACTGCAGGCTTAGGTATCGCTATTTTTGGTCTTACCACCGCAATGTTCATTAAGAGCATCAAGCAGACTGGAGGTTACGCAGATATGATCAGAATTCCTATCATCATCGCTGGAGCTATCATAGCCACAGCAGTAGGTATGGTCGGAGCTGCATACGTGATGAGAGGATTCCCTCAAGTAGGTCCCGATGACGCTCCAGACATTATCTGGGCTTTAACAGCTGGATTAGCTGTAGCTATCTTCGCTGTTGGAATGGTGCTTCTTGCAAAATACATCCCAGACGCTAAAGCTGCTCTCATCGGTGGATTAGCGATGGTCATCGTAGCCGGAATCATCTTCACGACAGCTTGGATCTTTAGCTACTTACCAGACACTATGAGATCTCCAAGTCTCGATTTCACATTAAATGCTGGTATTGCAATAGCTGCTTTCGGAGCAGCTTACGCTCTAATGACTAAGTTCATCGGTAGCATGCCGATCGGTGACATACTCAAAGGAGCTCTAGCGATGCTGATCACAGCTGCTCTCATTGTCGGCGTAGCTTATATCTTCCAGCTCTTACCTTCAGATCTTAAATTCCCTTCTGTGGAATTTGGACTAGGTGCCGGTATTTCAATTGCGGTCTTTGGCGCTGCGATTGCAGGAGTAGGACTTCTCGTTTCAGCATTGACTCCAGCAGTATTCGGCATGGGAGCTTTAGGAGTCTTAGTAGCAGCTCTAGTAATAGTCGGAGTTGCATGGATCTTCTCTCTCTTACCAGAAGCTATTTTTAAGCCAGGCGGCTTAATCTACTTGGCTACAGACGCTTTAGTGTATTTTGGCTCAGGAGTCATTAGCCTTTTTGAAAAATTCGGAAATGCTCTCGTAGACGTCGGACTTAGATTTATCAACGGACTCGGAGACTTCTTCGTAAAGCTCGACAAAATAGATCTCTATGACATCGCAGGCGGAATCACAGCAGTCGCTGCAGCGATGGCTCTCTTAGCCGGATCTCTCATGGGAAGCAGTATCAGCGGAGTGGTATCGGGAGCCGCTAATGCAGTTAGTAGTGTTCTTAACTGGGGAGCAAGTCTTTTCTCCGGAGAAGAACCTGCCAAAACGCCTCAAGGATTTTTAGAATATCTGATTGCCAATCAAGCAGCCCTCATCTCTGCAGGAGCCGGTATTAAGGTCGTGGCAGACAATATGAAGGCCCTCATCGAAACTACGCCTCCGGTCGCTGGAGCAATGGAAAGATTCGTGAATCTTCTAGTAGGACCGAAGAAAGGAAGCGGAATTTTCCCAGGTGTGTCTCAGATAGCATACACAGTGGTCGATGAAATCGCCATCGGATTCAACTCGATGAACGTCCAACTTGCTAAAATGGTCACTTACAAGAAGCCTTTGGAATCTATCGCTGACTCAATGCAAGATTTTGCAGACGCGACTCGAGATTTTGCACAAGCGATCAACAGCATTCAGATTGAAAACTTGAACAGTCTTCAAACAAGCGTTGCTCAACTGAACAACAGCCTCAATGAAGGAATGATTGAAAGGCTGAGACAAGCCGGAGAACAGATGAATAAAATATCTGAAAGCTCAGGAGGTGTTGGTGAAGCAATCACAGGAGCAGTAACAAATCTAGGAAATAAGCTTACTGGTGCCGGTGACGAAGAGAATCTGCCTAAGAAGATCGCAGAAGAGCTCGTTAAAGTTCTTAGAACTCAAGGCTCAATCAAAGTCAATCAGACAGGTTCAGCGATATTTGAGTTCAAAGATGGTAAAGATGTAGTAGCCAATTTTATTCTGCAGTCTTAATTTTCTGCTTTCGGCTTTCTTTACTATATTTCTTCATGAAACAAATAGCAACAGCAATCGGTCTTCTCTTTATCGGTAGCTCTTTATTCTTTGGAATGGGTTTTTTGCAGACTTATGTCCTAATGGATCTAACAAGTCTCTTCAACGTTCCTTATCTCAAAGAAATTGGATTCTGGCAGTTTTTTGGATTAGTCATCATCTTTTCAGTTCTTACTTTGAAAGCAAAACCTAAAAAAGATGACGATTCTGAAGATGAAAAAATTGCACACGGCATCGCTCAATCCATATCAGGAGCTCTAACTGTTTTAATGATCTGGGGTCTATGCTACCTCGCTAAATTCTTATTCATGTGATAAAACTAGAAAAACCGGTCGTATTCTTCGACCTTGAGACAACTGGTGTTGAAATCATCAACGACAGAATAATTGAGATCTGTATGGTGAAGCTCTATCCAGATGGATCCACTGAAAAATGGTATTCAAAGATCAATCCTGAAGGCAGACTTAGCCGACCTGAAGCTTTAGAGAAACATCAGATCACTGATGAAGAACTTTTGGAATGTCCGACTTTTTCCGAAGTTGCTCCTGAGATTCATCTCTTTTTTGAAGACGCTGATCTCGGTGGCTATAATGTTCTTCGTTTTGATCTGCCTATTCTCTGTGAAGAGTTTATGAGAGCAGGCATTCCTTTTTCTTACAGAACTAAAAAAGTCATCGACAGCTATTTGATTTTAGCCAAGATGGAACCTAGAAAGCTCGAAGACGTCTACACTAAATACACAGGTAAAGTTCTTGAGAATGCACACTCGGCAGAAGACGACATTTTGGCCACGATTGAGATTTTTCAAAAACAGAATGAGCTTTATGATCTTCCTGAAAATATAGAAGAATTAGAAAAGATGACAGCAGACAGATCTTCTTCTATCGATCTATCTGGAAAATACAAGTACAAAGATGGAAAAGTCATGGTCTGCTTCGGAAAACATCAAGGAAAGACTTTCAAAGAAGCACATGATCTAGACTCTTCATATTTCGAATGGGTAAAGACTTCTGACACATTTACTAAAGACACTAAAGCTGTCACCTCACTTCTCCAAAGAAGATTAAAAGACGGATCTCTACCGGGCTAACTCTTTAGAAACTTATTGGCATTCTGGGATATAAAATCTAGAAGATAGCAAAAATATGAAATCAGTAGAACAGAAATACAGGAAGCTCTCTGACATTGAGCATGTGATTCTACGTCCAGGAATGTACGTTGGATCTATAAAACCTCACGATTCTGAGGTCTTTCTGTTAGGATCTGACGAGAAATTTAAGAAGAATCCTGTCACATATAACCCAGCTTTTCTCAAGATCTTTGATGAGATCATATCCAATTCAGTAGATGAGCACAAGCGAAATCCAAAGCTGAACAAGATAGAAGTGACGGTAGACAAAGAGAAAGGTTCAATCACAATTTGGGACAATGGTGGCATACCCGTACAAAAACACAAAGAGTATGGTGAATGGATTCCAGAACTCATCTTCTCTTCTCTAAAGACAGGATCAAATTTTGATGACTCTGAAGAGAGACTTGTAGCAGGAACCAACGGTGTCGGAGCTACGCTCACTAACATTTTTTCAAAAGAATTCCGAATTAGAACATGTGATGGAAAGAAAGTCTTTGAACAGACTTTTAAGAATAACATGCACGACAGAGGAAATGTGAAGATCAGCGATGGAAAGAAAGGATTCACTGAAATTACATATTGGCCAGAGCTAGAGAGATTTGGAATGACTTCTATCGATCAAACTCATTTTGCTCTGATGAAGAAAAGGGTCATTGATGCCGCGGCATGTAACCCTAAACTTTCTGTTAGTTTTAACGGAGAGGCTTTCTCTTTTAAATCTTTCAAACACTATACTGAACACTACATTTCTGATGTCTTTTACGAAGAAAGCCAGAGATGGAAGATAGGTATTGGTCTTTCAGAGGATGGATTCCAACAGGTGTCTTTCGTTAATTCTGTAGAGACTAAAGACGGAGGAACCCACGTAGAATATATTGCCAATCAAATTACTAATTGGCTAAGAGAAAGAATCAAGAAAAAACATAAAGTCGAAGTCAAGCCGTCAGAACTCAGGAACCACATGTTCCTTTTTGTCGAAGCTTCTATCGTGAATTCTGGATTCTCTTCTCAGACAAAAGAAAAACTGATCACTGAACCTAAAGACTTTGGTTCATATCACGAAGTCTCTGAAAAGACTCTGAAGCTGATCTTTCAATCTGAGATCATCAAACAGCTTCTCGATTGGATCCAAGAAAAGAAGCTAGCAGATGAGAGGAAACAACTCAGAGCTCTGAACAAGTTCCTTGACAAGACGAAGATCATCAAGCTGATAGATGCAAAGAACAAGAACGATCGTCATAAATGTACTCTTGCAATTTTTGAAGGTGACAGTGCAAGTTCAGCATTTAGACAATTTAGAGATCCAATGACAATGGGAGCATTTCCTCTTAGAGGAAAGTTCATTAACGTAATGGAACTCCCCAACACCAAAGTCATACAGAATCAGGAGGTCAAAAATCTCTTAGCTTCCATTGGATTGAAGATGGGTGAAGCACCTACAGATCTCAGATACGGCAAGGTCTTCATCTACTCAGATGCTGATCCAGACGGAGATTCTATCGCAGGACTTTTGATCAACTTCTTCGGTAAGTATTGGCCAGAACTCTTCGAAAAGGGAATCATCTGCAGAGTAATGACCCCTCTGGTTGTCGCTAAGAAAGGAAATGAAAAGAAATGGTTCTATACAAATAAAGAGTTCGATGCCTGGCAGGAGGCCCAGAAGACCTTGAGTGGTTGGTCTATTGAATATAAGAAAGGATTGGCTGCTCTAGAAAATGAAGAGTACCGAGAAATCATACAGAATCCTAATTATTTCGTGCTTGAGAAAGGAAAAGACTTTCAAGGTACTCTTGAAACTTGGTTTGCTGGAGATTCAAGTCCTCGCAAATTAAAGATTCTAGGAATTGCCGGAGAAGACGAGATAGAAGAAGTAGAAGAGCCACAAGAGCCACAAACCCCACAAAAGAAAGAAAGATCTAAAGCTATATTTTAATGGTAAAAGAGAAAAAGAGAGAAGTCAGAGATTTTTTCGATACAGAATATCTCGATTATGCTAAATACGTAGTAGAGAGCAGAGCAATCCCTTCTGTCATTGACGGCTTCAAGCCTACTCAAAGAAAAATCATCCACGCAGCTAACAAGGTATGGAGAACAGGTTCTGAAAAACCGATGAAGGTCTTTCAACTAGCAGGTGTAGTCGCTTCTACGACTTTTTATCACCACGGTAACGGATCGCTAGAAGGAGCCATTGTCGGAATGGCTCAAGATTTTAAGAACAGCATGCCTCTCTTTCAAGGCATCGGCCAGTTTGGTTCTCTAAGAAGTCCAGAAGCCGGAGCACCTCGATATATCGGAGTCAAGCTAAACAACAATTTCAAGCTTCTTTACAAAGACTTTGAACTAGTAAATTCTCAGTTTGAAGAAGGAGAAGAAATAGAACCGCAGTTCTTTCTACCCATCATCCCAACAGTTCTTCTCAACGGCAGCTCAGGTATTGCAGTAGGTTTTGCCACTAATGTTTTAAACAGAAATCCTCTAGATTTGATAAGTGCATGTCTGGACGTTCTCAATGAAAAGAAAAAGTTGAAGGAGCTTAAACCTTGGATCAGACATTTTCAGGGTACTTATGAAAAGGCTCCAGACGGAGAAAGAAGCTGGTTATACAAAGGTCTTCACGAGATAAAAAATACGACTACTGTAGAAATCACTGAGATTCCACCAGGACAGACTTACGAAAAATACGAGACTCATCTCAATTCTTTGATCGAGAAGAATCTTCTGGTTTCTTACGAAGACAATTCTTCAGGGCAGGTCAACTACACTCTAAAATTCTCAAGACAAGTCTTAAGTGATCTTATGACTAGAGAAAAAGTAGAAGACGTCCTCAAGATGCAAGAAAGAGAAAGCGAGAACTTAACGGTACTTGATGAATTCGGAAAATTAAAAATCTTCGAAAAAGCTGAAGACATTGTCAGATATTTCGTAGATTTCCGATTAGTCTATTATCAAAAGAGAAAAGACTATCTCATCGATCAACTGCAAAGAGAACTAAAAGTCCTGAATAACAGAGCCCGTTTCATCAAGGGCATCATTGATAGCAAGATCAAAGTAAATAAAGTCGAGAAGCAGAAAATTATAGAGACTCTCAAAGAACAAAAATTCGATGAGATTGACGGTAATTACAACTATCTCTTAAACATGCCGATCTATGCTTTGACTCTAGAAAGATATCAAGAATTATTGAAGCAGGTAGAGATCAAAAAAGCTGAGCTGGAAGAGATCAAAGCTGCAGACATCAAAGATCTCTATAAGAAAGATCTAAACGAATTAAAAACAAAGTTACAAAATGAACGATAATCAACAGATGCTGATGATTCAGCAGTACCTCAAAGATTCTAAAGGCGTTTCTTGCGAAAAGTGTAACCACCATCTCTTCGTAGAGAAATTTGCTTTGAGAAAAGTTAGCAGACTGATCACCGGATCTCCTAGTGACACTGTAATACCTGTTCCAGTTTTTGCATGCAGCGCATGTGGTCACGTAAACTCTGAATTTGCACCAAAAGAATTCTCTCTCACTGATGAGGCTTCTGATCAAATTTCCGACTAGAGGTCGGAGAGATCTATTCTTCTCGACGTTCGATAAGTTTCATCAACTTTCGACGAGCGGTCGAGTCATTTATTTAGTCAGCATTGACGAAGACGATTCTGTAATGAACTCGGACGAAGTCAAATCGCTGATCAGAAGCTATCCCAATACAACCTTGACGGTAGGCGCGAGCAAGAACAAAATTGACGCGCTGAACAGAGATTTAGATTCCTTCTCTGAAGACTGGGATGTGATAGTGCTCGCAGCAGATGATACAGTACCAGCAGTTCTCGGCTATGATCAAATCATCTTAGATGAGATGAAAACTCACTACCCTGACACTGACGGCGTTTTACATTTCAATGACGGCTTTTGGGGTAGAAGATTGAACACTCAATGCATTCTAGGAAAAAGATACTATCAAAGATTCGGATATGTCTATCATCCTAGCTATTCTTACGTCTATTGCGATAACGATTTTATGGATCTAGCCTACCTACTGGGCAAGCAGACTTATTTTGACAGAGTGATCATCAAACACGAGCACCCTGATCTTTATGGTGGTAACACTGACATGATCCACCAGAAAAATTCACAATACGATTCCATTGACAAAGCTGTTTTTGAGGCTAGAAAGGAAAGACTCTTTGACATAGATCGAAAAAGAAAGATCAAGATAGTTCATCTGCTGTTAAAGCCTCTAGACGGACCTTACGGAGATAAGCAGAAATTGTCCATAGAAAAATGGTCAGAAGTCAAGCAATACGTCTCAGCTTACACACAGCTTTTCAGTTTTCCGAATAGAACTGAGCTGCCTGTAGAAGAATGCGCAGATCCAAGCATGATCAGAGATTCTCAGCCTGCAGATGGAAGCCCTTGGCTTTCTTATGGACATTACGGAGCATATCAGGCTCATCGTAGAGCACTATTGGAAGAATTCAGCGAAGATTTAGATGCTCTCGTCGTGATAGAAGGTGATGTAATTTTTAACATTTCTCCAGCTGACATGGCTTTTAGACTTCATCATGCTCTAGAATTTGCTGAAAGCCACCAAGGTTCTCTAGTTACTTTTGCTAACGTTGGATATGGGTTGGCTTCTGATGCTTCCAAGAGAGATACTTCAATTCCGATGGGGCCTTACACCCAGATAGATCATTTCATCACCGCTCACTGCTACATGGTTCTTAAGAACGAGAAAAAGAGCATCCAACACAAGCTCATAAATGAGAAGTGGCATGCTTGGGACATCTGGCTCTATTGGAACTATGACAAGAGAGTACCGATATTCCGCACACCAGAACCTCTAGTCTTTGAACCCGAAGGATTTTCGATGATTGACTACAAGACTAAAGAAATTAACGTAAAGCTTTGAAACAAAAGGTCTTTCTTCTATAGAATTAGAAAGAAGGAAATTATTGATGTGGACCGAGCTTATCGTATTTTTATCTCAGACTCTATTTAACATTTTTAAAGTACTAGAAATTAAGTACACTTATCAGAATAAGATAGGACCTTTACTATTGAACTCAGTCTGGATAAATCTAGTCTCTTTAGTCTCTGTCTATTATTCAATCGATAACCTATTCAAGGGAAATTTCATAGTGATCATTTTTTATATTTCTGGCAGCGTAGTCGGAAAATATCTAGGAATGAAATTAGACAATCCCGAGAATCAAATCTGGAAAAAACTATTCAATGGAAAAACCAAAACAAATTCTAGAAGAACATCTTCTCACTGAAGAATCTTCTAACATTAAGAAGAGTGTCTACAATCACTGGGAGAAGACACTTACCGTAGTCTTTCATAATGATCAGATCTATAAGTATCTAGGAGTCGATGAAGAGACTTTTGAACAATACAAAACACAAGAATCTAAGGGTAAGGCTCATCTGCAGCTGCTCCGAGGGAAATTTGAATTCGAAAAAATACAATAAACAATGAACATGTCACAGAATCTTTTGTTTGAGGCGACGCTACGCCACTACGAGGCCCAGGAAGCTGAGGCCAAAGCGATTTTATCGGTCTATTTTACAAACCCTGTTGGAATTGGAGAGCATCCTGATCTTTTGGCTGAGATCAAAAGATACACGGAAAAACTCGATGCTGCACAGGGGGTTTTAGAAACTCTGAAAAAGAATTTCTTAGAAGACGATGAAGATCAAGAACTAATTGTGGAGGCTTAATATGAACAGAATCATCTTAGTCGGAAAGGCAGCTTCTGGTAAAGATCATCTGAGAAAGAGATTAGAAAACAGAGGTCTCACCTACGCAGTTTCATATACAACACGCCCTCCTCGCCCTGGAGAAGTCCACGAAGTCGATTACATTTTCATTTCTGAAGAGAAATTCTCAGAAATGATAGAAAAAGACGAGTGGTACGAATGGGTCTCTTTTAACGGTTGGAAGTATGGTACTTCTAGAATCCAATTCGAAAAAGACGATCTTTTCATCATGACGCCTGGAGGAATCTCACACATATCTGAAGACGAAAGAAAGAAGAGCTTTATCATCTTTTTAGACGTTGATCAAGAAAAAAGAAGACAGAGATTAGCCGAGAGAATCATGCCAGGAGATTCAGTAGAGAGAAGAATAATCGCGGATGAGGAAGACTTCAAAGACTTCACCACCTACGACTTAAAAATAACAAATGACGATTTTTGATGGAATAGTCTTTTCAGAAGAAGACTTAAAAGACAAAGAAAGATTGGAAATGATGGTAGAATCAGAATCAGTTAGAATCTACCAATCAGACGAAGCACGAAAAGGAAGAAGTCTCGAGGACATTCGTAATAAAGTCCGTCAAGGAAAAATCGCAGAACTCTATCTCATAGAAAATTACGGTTACTCAGAATCAGACATCATGTGGCACGATCTCATCGATCCGATGGGAGATTACACTGAAGTCAAGGCATACTCTGGTCTCTGGGACGAACACGCACCCCAAGTCACTCGAGATTTGAAGAGATATAGAGCTATCTCTAAATTCAAGTCCAAGTGGTATCTACTTTTCTCTGTTGACAAGAGAAACTTTTACAAATTCATCGCTAAAATTAAAATAAAGGACTAAGATGGCTCAGAAATACATCATCATCGAAGGTATGGATCGTTGCGGTAAAGACACTCAAATAGGTCTTATCCAGAAAAAGTTCAAAGATGAGACTTTCCACGTCTTTCATTATGCTAAAGTCCCCTTTAAGACGAAAGAAGATCATCTATCCTACAACCAACGTCTCTACCAAGACATGTTCAAGGTGATGTTTGAAAATCTCGGCTCTGGTAGGAATTTCATTTTTAACAGATCTCATTTAGGAGAATCTGTCTATTCTCCAAAGTACAGGGATTACAATGGTGATTATGTTTTCAACATTGAAAAGACCTTTGTAGATGCTCTCAAAGATCAACTGATGCTTATCGTTCTCGTCAATGTCCCTGACATATTGATGAGCAGAGATGATGGAAATTCTCTTTCTAACAAGAGAGAAGATATTTCTTATGAGAGATCAGCATTCATCAGAGGCTATGGTCTTAGTTCTATCCATCACAAGAGATTGATAGAATGCGGAGAGAGAAACATCGATTCGATCCACCAAGAGATCATAGAATTTATTCAAAAATCTTTAGAAACCGAAACTCTTTATGAACAAATCGATTAAGGGTGAATCTTTCGCAGAATGTTACAGAGATCTTCTCTGGAATCTGATAGAGAACCCTGAGTATGCATGCGCACCACGAGGAATGGTCATCAACGAAATAACTGATTTCAGTTTTACTTTTTCTAACCCTCTCCAATGTCTTTATGAAAATACGAGAAGAGGTAGTCAAGAAAAATACATTGCTGCAGAATTCTTGTGGTATTTTGGAGGCAGACGAGATCTCGAATTCATCCAGAAATATGCTTCTTTTTGGAAGCAGGTCGCTAATCCGGATGGAACATTAAACAGTGCTTACGGCTATCTTCTTTTTAACAGAAAGAATGATCACGGAAAGACACAGTGGGAATGGGCTTATGATTCTTTAGTCTCTGACAAAGATACTCGTCAGGCCATAATGCACTTCAATACTCCCGATCATCAATGGAACGGTAACAAAGATTTTGTTTGTACCCTCTCTGGCATTTTCCAAATTCGAGAAAATAAACTAAATTTTACCATTACAATGAGGAGTAATGATGCCATATTAGGAACTGCCACTGACGTAGCTTTCTTCTGTGCTTTACAGACGCAAATGTGGAAGCTCCTCAGAAAAACATATTCTGATCTGGAGCTCGGAACTTATACGCATTTTGTTCACTCAATGCATATCTACGAAAGACATTTTGAATTAGTGAGAGAAATGTTAGACGAAGAATTTATTTCAATTGAACTTCCTCAGATGCAAGATGATCTCGTAGATCAAAAAGGAAAAGCTTCAGAATTTGTAGAGGCATATATAGAACATCTCGAAGCAGGAAGCATTCTTCCTTCTTCTGAGAACAATAGCTTAGAACAATGGATAACGAAAAAACTCACAGCGTACCCTACCCAAATCAGCGTTACGACTGGCTCATAGTAGGATCAGGTCTAGCCGGAGCGGTATTTGCTCATGAAATGACTAAGGCTGGAAAAAAATGTCTAGTGATAGACAGAAGAAAAACTATCGGCGGTAACTGTTATACTGAGACTAAAGATGGAATTCCGATCCACGTATGGGGAGCTCATATCTTCCATACGAACTCTAAGAAAGTATGGGATTGGGTCACTCAATTCACAGAGTTCAAAAAGTATCACCATCAGGTGAAGTGCTTTTATCAAGGAAAGTACTACACCTTCCCGATCAATCTTAAGACTCTGAACGAGATAGATGAGAACATTAAGACTCCGAAAGATGCAGAAGCATATTTCGAACAGTTCAAACACTTAATTTACGATCCTGCTTATGGCGATCTAACTGAAGACAATCTAGAGTCTCACTGCATCAAGCAGATCGGTCCAGATCTCTACGAAATTTTTGTAAAAGGCTACACTGAAAAGCAGTGGGGTACTAAACCAAAAAATCTTCCTTCTAGAATCATCAAGAGGATTCCTGTTCGTACTAATTTCGATGACACTTATTTTCATAATGCAGATTACTGTGGCATTCCAAAAAATGGCTACACTGAAATTTTTGAAAATTGTTTAAAGGGCGTAGACGTCACACTTAATATAGACTATCACCTCAATAGAGAATTCTGGGATTCACAAGCTGAAAATGTTCTTTACACTGGTCCTTTGGATGAGTATTTCGGTTGGGACGAAGGAGAGCTCGAATGGAGAAGTCTTGAATTTGATACCAAGAGAGAAGAAGTTTCTGATTATCAGGGCATGGCAGTGATCAATTACAATGAGGCTGAAATACCTTGGACTCGAATCTTGGAACATAAACATTTCGGTGGTCACTCTTCAGAAGTTACCTGGGTGACTAAAGAGTACCCTGCAGCTTGGAAGAGAGGAAGCGAAGCATATTACCCCATTGCAGACGATAAGAACAACAATTTGCACGGCAAATACGTGGCTCGCTTCAAAGAGACCGGTAAACACTCTTGCGGTAGATTAGCTGATTACAAGTACTATGACATGGATCAAGTTATCGGATCAAGTCTAGCCCTGGTGGAAAGAATCTTAAAAAACGAAAAATGAAAATAGCAAATTTTAACGAACCTGATGAAAGCGTCAAATCGGTGATGCTATTCTATTTTGGGAAGTATCCCAAGAAGACTAAACCGGCTAAAGACATCACTCTTCCAATCAGGCTATGGCCTAAAGCGAAGTACTACATTCGCTGTACGACCAAAGGCAACATCGGCAAGAACAATCTTCTTTATTTTAGAGAGCTGTTCAGAGGACACCAGTTCGAACTCGTAGAAGACATGGTCTCAGCTGACATGCTCTTCATCCACCACGAAAACTATAATGCTTTTGGTGGAGTAGTCAGAGAATGCTGTGTAGATTTTGCCAGAGCTCTCAAAGAATGGAAAAAGCCTGCAACAGTCTTCTATAACGATGAACTTTTCTCTGGTTTCTATGATCTTAGAGACTACATTGAAAATAGAGCAAAGAACGAGAACTTCTTAATTAAGAATCCAGGCATACTCGACAAAGTCAAAAGAAAAGAAGATTGGACCAACGTCACCCTGTTGATGAATGAGAACAAAATTACAGATTGGGCTGATGAACATGTATGGGACGGACCGGTCAAAGATCAAATTACAGTGTCTTATTTGTCTGACATTATTCTCTATGATCTCCCTACTTCAGGTATCAGAGGCAAGTCAGAATATGAGAAGAAAGGAGTCTATGTTCCTCTCTTCACTGCAGAGAGAATTTCTGTCTGTGATAAATTATTCAACGGCAACGTGGACATTACCTTCGCCGGATCTCGATCAGATGAATTGAAAGAAAACATCAGAGGTAACGGCAAGTACATAAATAACATAGAACTACCTAATTTTCTCAGAAAGTTCGATTGGACGATCTACATCGGAAAAGGCAAACAGTCTTCTTATTTAGGAGCAACTTTTTACGAGCCTCTTCTAAAAGGTCTTCCAGTTTTTGTCTGGACGGAAACTGATAAGATGAAGAAAGTTTTCGGAGATCTAGATTGTTACTTTAGTAACGAATCAGAACTCAAAGCATTGGTAGAAAAATGGAATATGAGAGAGCTCTTCAAAGAACAAGTGAGAAGAATTTTTAATTCTGAAGTCGAGGACTCTCCGATAGAAATTGAATCTGAAATCCCTACACCTTCTCCGGAACCAGTTCCAGAGAAAAAGAAAATAATGTCTCTTTTCTAATGATTGCAATTGTAAGAACTAGACCGCCTTTCGCTCGAGTCGAATACGAACCGTATCATTTTTTAAGATGGACCTCACTTTTTCCTGAAAAGGAATTTGTCTGGCTTACCAAAAACCCTGACAAGATCAAAGGGAGATTTGGAGTCGACAATTTTCCAGCCATTAGATCTTACGACATGGCTGATTATTTCGATTTTGACACGGTAGAAGAAAAGGTACAGTTCTTAGAAAAGGCAGTCTCTGACTTAGGCATCACTCAACTGATCACCATACACAACGACATCCGCTCTCAGTTTAAGAGCGGATCAGAAGAAAAAGGAATTTCTTTCTTTGAGACTCAGAAGGTTCCTACTTTTGCTTCAGTGCGGTCTTTTTATGAAATGTCTTTCATCGGCTATCATTTAAGCAAGAGCCTTCCGACTCTTCACATCTTTGTCGATCCCCAAGAAGGACATTGGCACAAGATCAACGGAGCTGATGAGAAGAACTTTTTCTTCTATGAGAATTCTCGCATCAATGCTCAATACTTTCCTTTTGTCGAGTGGAGCTTTGCTCAAGAACTTGACAGAAAAAGAAAAAAGTCTAAGAAATTCTCTTTTGGATTCACGGTAGTTACAGAAGACAGAGAGTCTCTCTACCACCAACTAACAGCGCTGAACGAGCATAACATCAACTTCCTGGTCAAATTTCCAAAATTGGACATTGATACCACAGTCAAGAGATCAGATTATGCTCAAATGTTAGAACAGAGCGAGTTCACTCTGGTTATTCCTTCTTACGAAGATACGGATTTTTCTTCTATCAGATTCTGGGATGCTCTCACTAAAGATTGTATACCGTTCGTTCTAGATAGCTGTCAATGGGAACAGGCTTTCATCGAACATCCTGAGATTTCACAGATTCTGAGAGAAGATCTTCTAGTCTCAGTAGAGACTGTAAAAGACAAGATAGAAAAAACTGATCACGCCTCTCTTCTCCAAAAGATAAAATCTACTTCAGATTGGAAAAAGCTGAAGAATAGAGAATGGTTCATCGAAAAATCGAAAGCTTTCTTTGAATCTCTAGCAGAGACTCCAAAAGCTGCTCCCATCAAAGAGAAGAAAATAATCTCACTTTTTTAATGTCCGAAATAGTTCTTCAAGGTTTCTTGATGAAAAAGAAAGTTGAAGTCTCCTCTACGAAAGCCGAACAGATCAGAAATCAGAACATTTCAGCTCAGATATACGCCGCTATTTCTTCAGCAATTCTAGGCGGCGGTACCGTCGATGCTGTTAAAGATTCTATTGGAAAGGGCTTCAGCGAAGGGAAAAATCAGGTCGAGAATCTAGAAAATTCTTTAGAATACAGATCAGAATACTTTCAGTACGGAGATTCTGACTCTTTATCTAGGATTCGTGAAATAGAATCAAATCCTGACTTCGATAGATGGATTGACCAGCTTACCATCGAAGATATTAAGTCATCGATCTCAGCTTCCTGAATTTAGATATATAGAAAACAAAATTAGATATCCTGAAATGAGAATAAATGCCTTCTGGGACTTTGTCAGTGAAGGAAGTAAGGCTCCCTCTCAAAAAACTGAGCAGATGAACTTAGTTATCCTAAGCAGCAACACGAGCAATGAGACAGTTCAAAAATTTGAATCTTCTGCTGCAGAAAAAGGCTTTAACGTTTATTCGTTTGAGCCGCAAAAGCTTACGATAAAGAAGCTTGACAGCGGTCTTTTTAAGTTTGCAGATGAGAATGGTGAAGGTCCTGAGCTCAGTAGAGACACTACTGCAATTCTTTCGAGACGTGGAGTCCTCGCTGGAACTCACACCAAGAACCTCCTCTTCCAATTAGAAAAGAACAAATTCTTCTGCGTGAATAGCCTAGAATCGATGGAAATATGTGAGAACAAATTTCTTACGTCGATCCAACTTTCTAACAATGGTCTTCCGGTTCCTAAGACTGCTCTCCTACCAGATGACAAAGCAATCGATAAAGCTCTAAAGCAAGTCGGGGGTAAGTTTCCATTAGTCGTAAAGCTGTTAAGCGGTACCCAAGGTATCGGAGTATCTGTAGTTGATTCATACTCTTCTCTGAAGTCAGTGTATCAAACTCTCAGAAAGCTTGACAGAAAGGCTGAGATCTTGATCCAGGAAATGATTCCTTCCAACTACGATCTCAGAATACACGTCCTAGCTAAAAATGGCGATGCATCTAATTCTGAAGATGCTCAAATTATCGGAGCGATGAGACGTAATAAAGTCAAGAAAGATTTTAGAACTAACTTTTCTCTCGGTGCAACTACGCAAAAGGTAAAACTTACTGATGACATAGCTGAAATTGCTAAGAAAGCAGCTTTGGCTGTAGGATGTGTTTGGTGTGGAGTCGACATTATCATCGATAAAAAGACTGGAAAACCTTATGTGTTGGAAGTCAACAGCTCACCTGGCATCAAAGGAATTGAAAAAACTACTGGATTATCGATCAGCGATCAGTTAATGACATTCTTGCAGGACAAACAGAATTGGACAATTGAAAGAGTAGAAGCTGGATTCAGAGAAGTCATTGAAGTAGAAGGAGTCGGAGAATTCGTTGCCAAGTTTGATACAGGAAACGGATCAAAAAGCTGTTCAATGCATACCGATGAGATGGAAATAGACGGAGATATTTGCAAGTGGACGCTTAAGGGCAAGACGTACAAAAATAAAATTGTAGGCTACTCAAGAACTGAAGTCGGCGATAGTGTTGAAGAACGTCCTATCATTAATCTGGACATTACATTTGCAGGAAAGACTTTTGAAGAAGTTCCAGTAAGTCCAGTAGACAGAAGAACAAAGAGCACACCTTTCTTGGTCAATAGAAAATTCATGGAGAGAGCTGGCATCAGTATCAATCCTGAAAAAGAATTTACGCTTATCTCAATCAAGAAAATAGACAAGGACTTTGATCCAGCCAGAGCAAAGGGGCAGAAACACGCAGGAATAAATTTACAAGATGACGAAGACGAATAAGTTAGTAAGACTCTTCGAAGAGTTTTCCATCCGAAAGAAAATACTCATACTTAATTTTGATCCAGGATCAGTCTCCGAACCAGGGACTGAAGACAAATATGCTAGAGGTCACGAAAGAGCAGACACTCTTCTCATTGAACTAGCAGGAGAGAAAGGTTTGGATGCAGTCTCTCTGCAGTATGATAAACTCGTAATTGATGGAGAAGAGATCTATGTCGGAGAAAAGCGCTTATGCGATTTCGATTATGTCATAATGGGCATGATGGCAAAAAAGACGGAGATCGTCAATCCCATCTTGCAATACCTAGAAAAACACGGGATACTTCATTTTAACTACGGGACTCCTTCAGACAGAGGAAACAAACTGCAAGACATGTGCAATTTGATCCAAGCAGGACTTCCCTACGTTCCAAGTTTAGTCACAGCTAATTCAATAGAAGCCGTAAAATACGTCAATACTCATTGGAAAGGAGAATATCCAGTTGTCTGTAAAGTGATAAATGCTTCTCAAGGCGACGGTGTCAGTAAATGTGATTCTGCTAAAGAGCTTGAAAAAGCTTTCTCAGATACTAAAGATCCTCAATACGAAGATTTTAGGATGGTCCAAAAATTCATTCCTAACGATGGAGACTATCGAGTCCTCATTTTCTGTGACAAGATCATAGCTATCGCTAAAAGAGTTTCTAAAGACCCAAAGAAAGAATTTAGAAACAACATGTCGAAAGGTGGCCGCGGTTTCGTGGCTGATTTACCACACGATGCTTCTCAGCTGGCTCTAGATTCTGTAAAAGTTCTAGACAAAGAAATGGCTGGGGTGGATCTCATCCAAGACAAAAATACAGGAGAATGGTACATCATGGAAGTCAATTCTGCTCCACAATACCACTATTTTCAAGAGATTTCTGGAACTGACTTTCCTCAGATGCTTATAGATAAGATATACTCTGAACTTTATGGAACAGCAAGAATTGAAAGGGCCTGATAAGGGATTAGGTGATACTGTAGCTAGAATCACCTCTTTTACCAGAATTGATAGGCTAGCAAAAAGAATCGCAGAAGCAGTCGGAGCTAAAGATTGTGGTTGTGATGAGAGGAAAAAGCTCCTCAACGAGATGTTTCCTTACGGGAAAGATTCTCAACAAAATAATCAAACAAATTGAAAAAATTTCTATTAGGATTTGTAGCCTTAACGTTTGTTCTGGCTTCTGCAGTTGCGCAAGATACCGTAAGACTCAAACATCAAAATTACGTCTCAGTTTTCAGCAAGTCTCTCAAATATCCAGTCATGGTTGAGTGGTGGGTGACTAAAGCTAAAGTGACTTGTCAACAACCTATCCCTAGAAAAGACGATTTCCAACCCGATCCTCTCTTACCTGAACACACAAATTTGATGAAAGACTATGTCGGTAGCGGAACTGACAGAGGCCACATGGCTCCAGCTGCTGATAACCAGTGTTCAGGGCCGAAAGCGATGGTTGAATCTTTCTATTTTTCTAACATGGCTCCTCAGTACGGAGCTCTGAATAGAGGAGATTGGAAGACTTTGGAGATGAACACTCGTAAGATGGCTGCAGAGTCTGACTCTCTTCATATTTGGGCTGGAAACGTAGGAGAAGCCAAGAGAATCGGAAGAGTAGCGGTTCCTACAAAGTGCTGGAAAGTCATCCACATCAAAAAGACCAATACTTGGAAAGCTTACATCTTCGATAACAATACCGTCAAGGCTGATGGGATTGAGAATAACGAAGTAAAGATCGAAGCTGTCGAAAAGCTGACAGGTTTCAAGTTCAAATAATCTTTGTAAAAAAGAGGAAAAGTCTTTTTTCTTTTCATCAAACTTTTCTATCTTTGGCAAAGATACTTTTCATGCCCAAGACCTTCTTTACATCTGATACCTATTTCGGCCGGACTAATGCTATAACTCTCTTTAACAGACCTTTTCCAGACGTCGACGAGATGAATATCGAACTCGTGAAAAGATGGAATAGCAGAGTAGGGAAGAGCGACACTGTCTATCATTTAGGAAACTTTGCATGGGATCCAATCACCGCATCTTTTGCGATAGAACTTCTAAACGGAAAAGTCTTTTTTCTTTTAGGACATTCAGACGATTCGTTAAAGGAGGTCATTCTCAAGTCTTCTAAGAACAAAAAACTTCTCAAAGATCAGATTATAGAGATACCTGAGTTGAACGTAGTCGCTTCTCATTATCCTCTAGAATCTTGGAACGGCAAAGAATTTGGAGTGATCCACTTTCATGGACATCAACCTTCCCTAAAGACTGACTTGAAAAAATCTTTAAGAATCAACTGCTGCGTTGATAACTGGGATTACTACCCGGTAGAATACTCGACCATACTAGACATCATAAAAATTGAAAAAGAAAGTTAGACTATCTTTTTCGTTTTCAGAAACTTTTTTTAGATTTGTATAATTATGAAGGAAACCTACAGAGAACTAGCCATTGCATTTAAGGAGAGTAAGTCAGAAACCGTTTTTAATCGGCTATACGCCAAAATGAAACCTGGTTTGATGAATTACGTGTTTAACATCGTCAGAAATGCTGATGCCACGGAAGATATAGTTTCTGATACCTTAGCGAAACTTTACACCCACATTGACAGTTATGATCCCAATTTCGAGGTTACTACTTGGATGTATCGAATAGCTCGTAACAGTGCTATTCAATTCATCTATCAACAACAAGCCAAGATCAGTCTAGACAAATTTAAAGACTGGGGATTTGATGCTACCGAAAATGCAGCAGGTGATCTTTCAGTAGGATTCAATTCAGGCCTCGAAGGAGGTTTTCCAACTGAACACTTTTTTGGAAAAACAGAAGAAGACTACATCCAAGAATCTGCAGTACTTCTCAGGAAAAAAGAACTCGTCATAGAAGCCATCACTGGCTTAAAGATGAAATACCGCCGCATCATGGAAGATAGATTCATCCACAAACTCAGCTATCAAGCAATCGTGGACAAGAACAACGATCCTATCAACCAAAAAATCGACAATCTCTTAGAAGAAATTGCTCAGGTTGAAACTGATGAACAGAAGAAAAAGATCTACTTTACCATCGAAAGAAGCAAAAGAGAACTAATCACTCTTCAAACTGTCAAGAATAGAATTAATCGTGGTAGAAAGAGTGTCCAAGAAATTCTTCTCAGACACCCGCTTTTCAAGAATAAATAATACTAATAAACACGTATTATGAAATTCATGAGCTATCAGGCTTTTAACGAAGGTTTCGACCATGTAGATGAGATCAATCAGGCTCTCGTCAATGCGATGAAACAATATCACGAATCTTCAACCAGACTCCATCTGTTGCAGAAAAGATTCATAGACACACCCAAAGAAAAAATCGGTGAAAGAGAATCTTTAAAGAAGGCTTTGATAGAAGCTAATAGAAACATGCAGGTGAGACAGAGTGAATTTCATTCGATTCTGGCTGATAACGGTGACGGAGACATCTTTAACGATAATAGAGATCAATAGTGCTGATTCACATAGCTCCTGAAGAATTAGAAGAAGAATTTAGAAAGAGCTGGAAACTAGGGCACATTAAGTTTCCTTCAATAGATTATGCAGACAATGCAATCTACGCAATTTTTGAGGAAAAAACAGTGATCATTTTTAGATTCGACAAGTTCGGTTGGATCAACGATAATCGATACAATTCTTATCTCATCTCAGCTGGATCAGCTGGCATTACCATTTTCATAGAAAAAAATTGAAACTTTTCGCCTTCTTGTTTATACAATATGTATGAATAATGGAAGCAAAATACTCGTGACCGGTGGTTCGAGCATGGTCGGCACTCATCTTAAAACATTGCTGCCCGATGCTACTTATCTTACCAGTAAACATGTCGATCTTACAGATCAGGCTGATGTGAGAAGAATGATAAAATACTTTCAGCCTGAGACAGTGATACATTTAGCCGCTAGAGTAGGCGGTATCTTAGACAACATAGCTCACCCTGCAGAATACTTTTATCAGAACGTGATGATGAACACTATCCTGATGGAAGAGAGCAGAAAGGAAGGAGTTGAAAAGTTCGTTGGTATTTTATCAACTTGCATTTATCCTGACGTAATGCCGATAGAATCATATCCTCTCAAAGAAGAGGACCTTTTCTCCGGCCCTCCTACTCCTACCAATTTCTCATACGGTTACGCTAAGCGTTGTTTAGCAGTCCAGACTGAAGCTTACAACAAAGAATACGGACTTAGCTACAATTATCTTACGCCTTGCAATCTTTACAGCGAACACGATAAATTCATTCCTGGCAAGGCCCATTTTGTAGCAGACCTCGTGAGAAAAATAGTCGAGGCGAAGAAAGGAGATAAAAAGCTCACCCTCTTCGGTTCAGGCAACCCTCTCAGACAAAACATGTACGCAGGAGATCTAGCTAAAGTGATCAAGACATGCCTCGATAGAAACATCAGCGACAGTTTTAACGTCTCAGTCTCTGAAAATCTTTCTATCAGAGAAACTGCTGAAATTGCTCTAAGAGCATGCGATGCAGAAGAAATAGAAATTCTATGGGACTCTAGCAAGCCTGATGGCCAATATAGAAAAGACGTTTCTAATCAAAAGATGCTCAGCATCATGCCAGATTTCAAATTTACTTCTTTGGAAGAAGGCATCAAAATTACATACAAAAAAATGATACAGAATGATTAAGCTTGTGAGCGACACTATCGACAGAGAAGACATCAATGCTCTCATCGATTGGCTAAAACAAGACCCTATTCCTAAATTGACTAAGGGCGAATTAACAAAAGAGCTCGAGAAGAGATGGGCTAAGAAGATGGGCACGAAATACTCAGTATTCGTGAACTCTGGATCTTCAGCAATTTTACTTCTCTTGGCTGCTTTGAAAGAGCAGGGAATCTTTGACAAAAATAAGAAGATCGCAGTTCCTTCACTTTCTTGGCTGACTGATGTTTCTTCTCCAATCCAACTAGGACTGAATCCTGTTCTCGTTGATTGCAACCTAGAAGACTTATCGGTAGACTTAGAACACTTAGAAAAAGTCTTCATCAAAGAAAAACCAGCGGCCATGATCTTGGTTCACGTCCTTGGTTTCGTTCCAAAAATGAATGATCTCGTAGAACTCTGTAGAAAATATGGAGTTCTCATCGTAGAAGATGTTTGTGAATCAATGGGATCCAAGTACAAAGGAAAACATCTAGGTAGCTCAAACATGACCGTCGGCTCAGTGTACTCAACTTATTTCGGTCATCATATTTCCACGATAGAAGGAGGATTCATCAATTGTAACGATTCTGATCTCTATCATCTTTTATTAGCTTTGAGAAGCCACGGTTGGGACAGGGATCTTCCGGCTAACGTTCAAAAGACTTGGAGATCTAACCATGATATTGAAGAATTTGACGCTCTTTACACTTTCTATTATCCAGGCTTTAATCTCAGATCTACAGATCTACAGGCTTTTTTAGGATTGAGACAGATAGAGAAATTGGAAGGATTTGCAGAAAAAAGACAGATAAATTTTGGAATTTATCACGAGAATATCTCAAGCAACATGTTGGAAATCAAGCATCGAAAAGGTGACTTCATCTCAAACTTCGCCTACCCTGTAGTACATTACCGAAGAGTGGAGATCGTAAAAGCTCTGAAAAAGATCGGAGTTGAGGTAAGGCCTCTGATCGCTGGATCAATGGCTGAAAAGCCTTTTTGGAAGGGCAAGAAACCAAAGATGCCAAACTGTGAGCTGATCAACAAATTTGGCTTCTATCTTCCTAACCACCAAGATTTATCTCGAGAAGACATTATCTCGATCTGTGACATAGTAAATTCTTTTTCATGAAATACTGCTTTGATCTAGATGGCACTCTCTGCACCAATGAATGGCCTAATTATTCAGCTGCTAAGCCTTTCCCAGAGAGGATCGAAAAGGTAAACGAGCTGTACTATAGAGGCAATATCATCGTGATAGACACTGCTAGAGGTTGTAACAGCGGAACTGATTGGAGGTGGCTTACTGAAAAACAACTTACTGAATGGGGCGTAAAATATCACGAACTCAGAGTAGGAACAAAGGTCGCCGCTGACATCTACATCGACGACAAAGCAATAAATGAAAAAGACTTCTTCAAAAAATAAGACAATAAATGAGCAAAGCCGCGCTAATAACAGGTATTAATGGTCAAGACGGAGCATATCTGTCATCTTTTCTATTGGACAAAGGGTACGAAGTTCATGGGATAGTAAAAAGAAACTCAGTCGCTGAGAATCAGACGTATCGAGTAGATCACATCTTCGATAGACTAAACTTACACTATGGAGACATGACTGACATGTCTTCACTCGTCAGAGTCATCGGAGAAGTTCAGCCGGTTGAAATATACAATCTAGCTGCTCAAAGCCACGTAAGAATCAGCTTCGATCAACCTGTCTACACGACTAATGTCGTGGCTTTAGGGACTCTAAATCTATTAGAAGCTGTGAAGTCACTCAAATCTGATGCTAAGATCTATCAGGCCTCCTCATCAGAAATGTTTGGAAACTCTATTGATCCAGACGGGTTCCAGAGGGAGACAACTCCGATGCATCCAGTCTCGCCTTACGGCTGTGCTAAACTTTACGGATATAACATCGTTAGGAACTATAGAAATTCTTATGAAATGTTTGTTTCTAACGGGATTCTTTTCAATCACGAGTCTCCTCTACGAGGCACTAACTTTGTCACAAATAAAGTTGCTAAGGGTGCAGTTCAATGCAAACTCGGAAAAGCTAAAGAGCTCGCAATCGGTAACCCTAGAGCGGCAAGAGATTGGGGACACGCCAAAGATTACGTAGAAGCTATGTGGCTCATCCTCCAGCAAGACAAGCCCGACGATTTCGTTTGTGCTACCGGAGTTTCTCATACAGTCGGTGATCTTTTAGATTATACTTTTAGAAAATTGGATCTAGATCCTATAGATTTCGTGACTCACGATCAGAAGTTTTTCAGACCTGAAGAACTCGATGTCTTAAAAGGAGATTCTTCCAAACTAAGAACAGCGACCGGATGGGAACCTAAGTATGATTTCTATTCAATGATGGATGAGATGATAGAGTACTGGCTAGACAGACTTAGTTGAAATACATAAAATGAGCCAATTTATCAGGTCATTTTATGAGGTGGTTTCTCCGAAAAGTCGGAGGAACTTTTCTATTAGATCGTGGCTTCGGAAACTTTTTTCGTTTTTCAACTAAAAATAATTATGTACTGGATCAATTTATGGAGAGAGATCGCGCTCTGGCGAATGGTGAAGAAAGTAGCCAAACAGAACAAAGGTCTATTAGAAGAAAATAATCTTAGAATCGACTGGATCGGTCGAATCTATACCGTTTTCAATTTACCGCAAGAAGTCATCGAGACTCCTAACACTCGAGAACCTTGGCTTTCAGCTCAATTAAAAGCCATTGATGACATTCTCATTCAATTGAATTTAAGTGATGTTGTGTATCCTGAGTTCACGCAGATAGAAGACACTAACAGTTATCTGTTAATACTCTATCCTGAGACAGAGTACATCAATCTCACTCTTTTCTTCTGGAATCTCTTTCTTTGGGGTGGAGGCGGATATCTGTTACTCGTCCTTTATAGATGGGCTTCATCGACTGCTCAAGTACAAGAATTCTTTTCACAAATCTCTAAATATCTATAATGTCCCATCTGACAGTAGACATTTCTCGGAAGAGACATTATTTTATCCCAGGCCAAGAAACTCCTGTTTTTCTTCCTTCAGTGACCACCATCATCGGCACAATGTCCGATAAGTCCGGCCTAGAACAGTGGAGGAAAAAAGTAGGAGAGGAAAAGGCTGATCAGATTAGCAAGTTTTCGGCAAATCGTGGCACAATGATGCACACTCACATCGAAAACTATCTGTCCCATGAATCAGAAGACAAAAAGATTCGTCTTTTAGAATCTTTGAAAAAGACTCACGAAGATGGGATTGAATCGGGATTTTCTAAAGAAGAAATGGCAGTAGGCCGAAAGCTGTTCTATAATTTTTATCTTAACAACTCCTTCGACAAGATTAAACGTGTAGTGCTTCAAGAAGCAATGCTCTGGTCTTTGAACGGCGGCGGCTACGCTGGAAGAACCGATAACATATACGAAGACTGGGACGGTTTTCATGTAGTCTCAGATTTTAAGACCAGCCGCAAGCCGAAGAAAGAAGAGTGGATCGACGGCTATAAGATGCAAGCCTCGGCTTATTACGTAGCTTACTGGGAACTCTATCAAGTATGCCCTCACCGATGTGAGATTTGGATTTCAAACGAAGAAGATTCTCAGCCGCAGATATTCACTATCTCGAAAACTGAAGTCAAGAAGTGGTACGCCAACTTTATAGACATGGTAAAAGCTTACCATGCGCAGTACGGTCCTGAGATTAGAGAATATATAGAAAAAGTCTCTAAAGATGGATTCCCAGGACAACCAGCATAATCTCTTTTTCAAAAAGTTTGACACTTTTGTCTTCGAAGAGGAAAACATGAACACTTTTCTTAAATTGAAGACGAGAGAAGCTAAGCCTCCTGTCGACAAGAAGAAAGAAGAGGAGATGGAGAAGTACCGAGAAGACAAACACAAAAAATGTCCTCGATGCGGTCAGAAAGAGGGAGAGTGCGAGTGCCCTGAAAAAGACTTCTACAGCACAATTAATGCATATCGTATTCCCAAAGGTGAGACTGTCTACGTGAAAGAGATGAAGAATTTGAAGAGCATGGATCTCTTCGAAAAAGAGAAGAAAGACGAAGATGAATTCAAACACGTTTACACGATGCCTAGGTCTTGGTGGACTGGGTGGGAGAAGAAAAATAGAGATAAGTACGATTTTCACCACGTGAAGAACGATCTCTACTGGGATGTCTGGACGAAAGACGGGATGCACATTATGCTATACGATTACGAAAAAGGTAAAGTCTACACAGATGAACCTGAAAACTTTCTTGAATCTTAACTAAAACTTAACAAATATGAAAAAGCTAGAACTTTTCTTACAACAACATGGATCGAAGATCATCATCGTTCTATTAGTTCTCATGTACTTAAAATCTTGCGGAGTAGACAGCGAGCTCACTAAAGTAAAAAAGGAGATGCAGGCTTCACAGCAGATTTTGAAGACTCTTCCTTCCGCAAAACAGCTTCAGATCGAAGGCCTGAAGTCTGAGAAGAGAATGATCCAAGCCACTGACAGAAAACTCTTAGACGTTCAACGTCAGACGCAGATCGAAGAAGAGATCAAGAAGATAGAAGAAACTAAATAACTAAAATTGGCATTAGCACCTAATCTGTACAACGTATGTTCTGCAATTTCCGATTGCGGAACTTATGGCGCTCAAGTCACCTGTCTGATCAATCTGTCACAGGGAGCGACTGGATGCGTTGAGATCCAAATATACGATAAGAATCTTAACAGAGCTGATTTGAGTCAGTTCAACGTGATCCAAGTCCTGGTAACAGATACTGGTAACAATGTCGTAGCAATTTTTTCGGAGCCTCCTCTAATAGGCAATTATTTCGATAGACCTCTGGAGATTCTCACCGACGGCCATCTTAAAGGGTGTTTCACCTCAGAGATGACTTCTAACTCAATGACTGGAAGACTCAGCGCAGAGATCAAGATGATCAAAGAAGCTTCTACTGGTGAAATAGAGGATGTCGTCATCATCAGATGTATTCAAATCGGAACCATCAGGTCGAGCTCTTTCAGCCTCGGCTTCACTGAGGAAGGTGTCACAGTGGGGCCTGGTGGAGGCGGAGGTGGCACTGTCATCGGAGTGACTAGTGGGACTAGCGGATCTTCAGGGTATAACGGTACTTCTGGTACTTCCGGCTTTGGTACCGATGGAACATCAGGAACTTCTGGAACTTCAGGATCAGGCACATCCGGATCGGATGGTACTAGCGGCACTTCAGGAGAAAATGGAACTTCAGGCACTTCAGGAGAAAATGGGACTTCAGGCACGTCAGGAGTCGGTACTGATGGAACTTCAGGCACGTCAGGAGTCGGTACTGATGGAACTTCAGGCACGTCAGGAGTCGGTACTGATGGAACATCAGGAATTTCCGGTTCAAGTGGAACATCAGGAATTTCCGGTTCAAGTGGAACGAGTGGTAGCGGCGTAGATGGAGCTGTGACGCTTAGATGGACATTACAAAACACATCAGGAGCAAATCCGAGCGGAGCTGCATATTTCACAGCATGCTGCAATTCTGGACTATTAAATACGGGTAGCTTCATATTTTCCTACACGAGTTCAACTGTACAGTCGGAAGGCTTTTGGGATACTATTGCAAATGCGATATCTAGTGGACTTACTCCATACCTACAAATAGTGCAAGTCAACAATCCTAACGTTGTAGGTTTATATGAGATAACTGCAGTTTCATATGCAGATCCTGGAAACGGCGGACAATATGCAGTTACCGCAAACGGCGTGCCTGCTGTTTATGCAAGCGGGCTCTGGTCAACTGGAGAACAATATACGGTATCATTTTCATTAAATGGTCAATATGGCACTTCAGGTACTTCAGGTACTTCGAGTACTTCTGGAACTAGCGGAGAAAATGGTACTTCTGGAACTAGTGGAGATGGAACATC
>Ga0315902_10000447_pt1 | contig 69557 bp, 68 predicted proteins | sample LakEriMetagenome_9_FD_203523 | JGI IMG/M metagenome (GOLD analysis project Ga0315902, IMG submission 203523) | Freshwater fungal communities from buoy surface, Lake Erie, Ohio, United States - Buoy 12 MA117 | ecosystem: Environmental > Aquatic > Freshwater > Lake > Lake biofilm | place: USA... | reverse complement strand
AGTGTGGTGAAGTTTGATAACGCTTCCATTAGCTAAGCCTAGCGACGAGGCGAGAGGATCTCATTTTTCCCCCGAAATCGATCTAAAATTCTTTGGTAATTCTTACGTGAATTCTTATCCCGATAATCAGGATCAACATCGTGGTAACCATGGTGGCGTCCTTGCTCAAGCGGTAGATCAAGTTGCATTAACTTCCCACCAACACTTCGGATTGCAAGTGATAACTCTAGATCTGCATTTCGATAATACTTAGCACTTGGATTTGCCCCACCAGCTGAAATCGCAAACTTACGATCCATTGCAAAGTAATAACCAAATAAAACATCAACTTCACCAGCACCTTTATCAGAGGTGGTTCGCCATTCATCCTCAAGGTTTACCAACCCACCCCTCCAGCCAACACCTTGATAACCAGATGCAAGTGCAGAAAGTGTCAAAGGTATTGGATCGGCAGTGAATTTTGTTGATGGGTCCATAATGATTAAGTAATCATCGGTGAAGGTATTAAGAAAGTAGTTAATAACATTCCCCCAGCCAAGAGGGTTTTTCTCCTGAGTGATACTTACTTGATCACTTTGAAACAAGCCATCTGATAGCCAATTGCTTTTGCCATTGGCATAAACACTTATTGGTGTATTGGTGTGCTCAGTTATTGAGGATACACAACTAACTAAATCTTCGGTGAAGCCCTCAGCAATTAAGCAGATACGAAGTGACCCAGCCATTGGCGGGTTTTAGTTAACGAGTTTCGCGGTGAAGTTGTGAAGATTTGCATCTTGGGCAAAACTTCTTTAACTCTAAACGGTCTGGATCGTTACGGCGATTCTTGCGTGTGATGTAGTTGCGCTCTTTGCACTCAACACATGCCATTGTAATTTTTGGACGAACATCTGCACTTTTGCTTGCCATGGTTGAGCTCCTAGCCTTGTAGTTTAAATTAACTAATTAGTTAACTTCCTTGCTGGGTGAGGTTACCTGACCCTCACCATTTGGTGAAATTACTGCGTAGTTTTATCTGGATTTACTTATTTAATACTGGTAGCGGAGGCGGGATTTGAACCCACGACACAGCGATTATGAGCCGCTTGCTCTACCAAGCTGAGCTACCCCGCCAAACTTAACTTTCAATATTTAATTTTTATTCGAGCCCCCTAACGGAATCGAACCGTTGACCTTTTCCTTACCATGGAAACACTCTACCGACTGAGCTAAGGGGGCGAAGTGCTCGCCAAGGATACAACCCGCCTTTAGTAAATACGAATTGAGGGCGTAATTACTTTAAGTAAGCCTTGCTTGCAATCTCAATACGCCTATCTTTATAAGCAGCTGATGCTCCAGAAATTAGGTGCTCAAATGGATTACCACTTTTGATAAATGATCTTAGTTGATCATCTTCATCGCCATGATAAGTCTTAATTTCTTTAGCCTTAGAAATCTCTACCTCTTTATGGGGTTTTATCGTGCGATATAAAACAGTTAACATCTGTAATCCTGCGTAGACAGTTCCGCGCCAGCCTCTTCCAAAAATGTCCTGAATCTTTAGTTTAAATAAAGTCTGAGCCATCTCACCTTTATCTATAGTTGGCTTAATCAATAAATCTTTGAATATGTTTGACACCTCAACTGCGCCGGTAACTTTAGGTAGTGATTCACAATTTTTAGATAACTCAGCTCGTAAGGTCGAATCACTCAACTTAGATGCGTTTAATGTAATTTGACTTAAATTAGATTGATCCACAGTTAGCGCCACTTTGTTATCAGCGGCCCAGGCAGCTCTAGCAGCTTGGTTATCAGTACCCCTAGTATTTGGAATAAATAGTGTAGGTATTCTTGCCGCCAACTCCTCATGCACACTGTTATATCCAGCTGCACAAATTGCTGCATCAAATGCATTTAAAACATTTGCCAAAGGAAAATGTCTAATAACTTTCAAATCAAGTCCATTTGGTGCCAAATTTATGCCAGCTGAATCTATTGGCTCTTTAGTTAAAACCACTTGAAGATTTGACCAAGAGGTCAATCCCTCTAGTGCAGCAGTCAGTTTGGCATTTAAATCTGCCTCGCCAATACCAAGTTGCACAAGCACTGCTGGACGATTTAGATCTAACCCGAGCAAGCTTCTAGCATCTGCTCTACTGAGTGCAGTTTTTGGATTAAAAATCGAGATTGGTTTTACTAACAAACTATCTTTTCGGCCAGCGGTAGGGCCCTTGTCATAAATTTGCCCATAATCTCCTGGCGTGATGATTAAATCCATCATTTTTGATTGTAAATTGAGTAAATATCTTTGAGAAGTTTTCTGCCAAAAACCTCTTCTAACCCAAACTAATTTCACTTTAGGTCTGACACTTTTTATTCCAATTATTCCTGGATATGGAACTACGCCATCAAAGCTGACAATCTTGGCATCTGTTTCATCAATGAGAGCCACTATTCGATCTCGTAAATATCTATCCCACTCAAACCTACCCATCCATTTTCGATCTCTGCCAGGCACATACTCATAACAAACATCAGCAATTTTTGGTACCTCAACTACACCAGATGCCATTGAAATGATTACTGGATTTGCAAAACTCTTCAATTCTGCGGCAATCGCACTTGCCCGCGTTAGATGACCCATGCCTATTCCATTACTTGTCGCTAGAATAATGGTTGGCTTTTCCATGAATTCAGTATAACTACAACAAAGTTAGGCAGACCAAATGAATACCATCTTGTTAATAGTAATTTTGGCTCTGCAATTTCTGATTATGTATTACCTAATCAGAACGGCTAGAAATTTAGGCTCAAAGACAACTCGTTATCACAAAGAACTAATGGAAAACATTAATATGATGCGTGTTAGCTCAAACAGTAATCTTGTGAATCCGACGTCTATTCCAAACTCGCCAGATTTTAAATCCCTAAATTGGGAGTATGTAATTTCTCTAACCAGTCACCCATTGAGATTTCCTACTTTAAGCATTGCTTTGGAACAGTGCTTAAATCAAATTCTAATTCCCAAGCAGGTGTACCTAAACATTGCAGAGTCAGATATCTCAAAATTACCTGATGAGGTTAAGAAACTAGAATCGGGTGGCATTCTAAAAATAATTACTTGTGAAGATTTAGGGCCAGGTAAGAAGTTGATTCCAACTCTTAGATATGAAGAAAGCCTGCCTATCATCGTTCTTGATGATGATTTGTATTTTGAAGCTGATCTAACATTAAAGCTTATGATTCAACACCACTTATCTCCTAAACAGATCATTGCCTCTAGAGTTCATAAAATTGTCTATGGTAACGATGGCAGTATTTCTCCTTACAGCACTTGGATTAAAAACTACTCGCTTTCAAACGGACCATCCGAGGATCTTTTTCCCACTTCAGGCGCCGGAACTCTTTATAAAAAAGAGTTCTTTCATTCAGATGTTTTAGATTTGGACAGTTACAAGAAGTTCTCATTTCATACTGATGACTTATGGTGGTATGTACAAAGTAAACGAATTGGTACTGTTTCAAAACGTCTACCTGGTTACAGTAAATTAGAATTCATTAAAGGTACACAAGAGACTGGTCTATGGAATACAGGTAATCAGGATAGAAACGACTCAAATTTAAGTTCGTTGCTTAAAAAATATTCGCTTTAAATTAATTTGGTGGCGGGTGAAGGATTTGAACCTTCGAAGGCAGAGCCGGGGGATTTACAGTCCCCTCCCATTGGCCGCTCGGGCAACCCGCCAGGATTGTTAAGCGAAGTGAAGTGTAAAGCCTTGATACTTGTAATGCCAAAAGTTCAATTATTTATCACTATACCTAGCAATAAATCGAACATGATCTGGGTTTAACTCCACAACAGTTCTTGCGCCAAGTAACTTCATAGTTCTAATTATTTGTGTACGAAGTATCTCTAAAGTTCGATCAACACCAGGTTTTCCACCTGCCATAAGGCCATACAGATACGCCCTACCAATCCAAGTGAATTTAGCGCCACTTGCAATAGCTGCAACTACATCAGCACCATGCATAATTCCGGTATCAACATGAACCTCAGCTTTGTCTCCAATTGCTTTTACAACCTCTGGCAACAAATGAAGTGGAACTGGCGCACGATCTAACTGACGACCACCATGATTAGAGAGAATAATTGCATCAGCGCCTGCAGCTACTGACATCATTGCGTCATCAATATTTTGAATTCCTTTAACCACAAGATTTCCCTGCCATTGCCCTCTAATCCACTTCAAATCCTCATAAGTAACTGTTGGATCAAACATGGAGTCAAGTAATTCTGCAACTGTTCCATTCCAGGAATCTAATGATGCAAATTTAAGAGGGTCTGTTGTTAGAAAATTAATCCACCATGCAGGACGTGGAATCGCGTTTAAAATTGTTTTTGAAGTAAGTGATGGTGGAATAGTCATTCCATTTCTAACATCTCTTAATCTGGCTCCAGCAACCGGAACATCCACTGTCAAAACTAATGTGTCAAAACCTGCTGCTCTTGCTCGATCAACTAGTGCCATGCTGCGATCACGATCTTTCCACATATAAAGTTGGAACCAATTTCTGCCAGTTGGTGCGGCTTTAGCAACATCTTCTATTGAACTTGTTCCCATGGTTGATAGGGTGTAAGGAATTCCGGCGTCAGATGCGGCGCATGCTCCGGCATACTCACCTTCTGTTTGCATCATTCTGGTGAAACCTGTTGGTGCGATTCCAACCGGCATACTCATTTTCTTACCCAGCATTTGAACTGAAAGATCTACATCTTTTACATCACGCAATATTCTTGGTTGAAATTCCAGTTTTTCATACGCTGCTCTTGCTCTGGTCAAACTGGATTCAGTATCAGCTCCGCCATCTGTGTAATCAAAAGGTGCTTGAGGTGTTCGGCGTTTAGCAATCTCTCGCAAATCATAAATAGTTAAAGCTCTGGTTAATCTACGTCTTTTTGGACTTAGAATTACTTTTCTAAAGCGCAGTAATTGTGCAAGGTCTTTAGGACTGGGTATGCGCCGTTTAACCTTTACTTGGCTCACCACTGCTCCGATCAATAAATTTCAAGGTGCAAGATCATTCTAATTAACTAGTAAAGTATAGACATGGCTGACAGTAGTTTCGATATCGTTTCAAAAATTGATCAAATGGAGCTAGATAACGCCTTTAATCAATGCGACAGGGAGATTGCAACTAGGTTTGATTTCAAGAATACCGATACCAAAATTGAAAAAATTGCCTTGAAAGTAGTTCTTGAGTCAAGTACTGAGGAGAGAGTTAAGGCAGCCCTTGATGTATTCAAGGACAAACTGATTAAACGAAATGTTTCGCTTAAACACCTAGATGCCTCTGAGCCAACTCTAAGTGGCAAAACTTACCGAATCAACTGCGACTTTAAAGAAGGAATTTCTACTGAAAACGCAAAGAAGATTGCAAAATTTCTTAAAGAGAGTGGACCTAAATCTTTGAAAACACAAATTCAAGGTGAAGAGTTGCGAGTATCGAGCAAAAGTAAGGATGATTTGCAAACTGCTATTGCTCAAATTAAAAAAGAGACATGGGATTTTGCAGTTCAATTCACTAATTATCGCTAACTAGTAAAAAGGGACCCTTGAAATCTAATCGATTAGGTATTATTTATGGAGTTGGCGCTTATGTAATTTGGGGATCACTCCCTATTTATTGGCGGTGGCTAGAGCAAGCCACTGCATTTGAAATCTTAGCCAACCGTGGAATTTGGTCTCTGGTAGTTTGCGTTTTGTTTTTAACATTTCAAAAGCAGTTGAGATCAACTTTTACTTTGATAAAAAACTCTAAAACTTTCTTTACTCTTGCTCTCTCCTCGTTTCTACTCACCCTCAACTGGGGAATTTATATTTGGGCTGTTTCAGTTGACCGGGTGGTGGAAGCTTCTCTTGGTTACTACATGACACCATTAGTGGTTGTATTTTTTGGTGTATTTGTTTTGAAAGAAAAATTGAGAGTAACGCAAAAATTGTCGTTGAGCCTAGCTGCAGTTGGAGTTGCAATTCTAACTTTTGCCTTTGGCCAACTACCACTTGTCGCATTTGGATTAGCGCTTAGTTGGGGTACCTATTCTTTGATTAAAAAGCGACTGGATGCTGGGTCGCTTGAGACACTATCGGTTGAAATGCTTTTTGCCTTAGTACCAAGTGGTATCTATATGTTTTATTTAATGAGTAATGATCAGGCAGAATTTGGTTCAGAACTTTGGTTTTCCTTAGTGATTATGACTACTGGATTAGTAACCATAGTTCCTTTACTTATGTTTAACTCTGCCGCCACTACTTTGCCTTTAACACTTCTTGGCTTGTTAGGTTACATAAATCCAACAATAATGTTTTTAGTTGGATTTATTGTCTTTCACGAACCACTAACTTTTTCGAAGATCTTTGGATTTGTTTTTATTTGGGGTGCTTTGATTTTGTTGGGTATCGATATGTATAGATCAGGTAGATCTATTGACCAAAGCAAAGGTTAAGTTTTCTAGCGCACTCTTTGCGGGACCATTAGGTAAATCAACAAGTAGTTGATTTGCCTCCTTGGCTACATTGCTTAAATACTCTTGTACCCTCTTCAGTGCCTTATGGTTGCGTAGCTCTTGAATAACGCCAACTAAATCTTGATCACTAATTGGCTTACTTAATTTCTCTATTAAAACTTTGTCGGCTGGATCGTTATCTGCCATCACAAACAAAGTCACAAGCGTTGGAACTCCTTCTTTAAGATCTGTGCCTGGTGTTTTACCTGAAGCAGTTTCATTACTTGCGATATCTAATAAGTCATCGGCAACCTGAAAAGCGACACCGATTTTTTCACCAAATTTTGTAAGAGTCTCAACCACCTCCATGGAAGCGCCAGATAGTAGGGCACCAAATCTTGCACTTGTGGCAATAAGTGATCCAGTTTTATCGGCGACTACCTTCATGTAATGATCTATCTGAGATAGGCCCTCGCTCTTTCCTTGCGTCTCTTTAATTTGTCCAATTACTAATCTCTCAAAAGTTTTGGCCTGTAACTTAACCGCTTCTGGACCAATATCAGCCAACATGTCAGATACTTTTGAAAAGAGATAGTCACCAGTCAAGATTGCAACAGCGTTATCCCATTTCTTGTTTGCACTTATCACGCCTCGCCTCAGTGCAGCATCATCCATAACATCATCGTGATACAAAGTAGCAAGGTGAGTTAATTCGCAACAAACAGCAGCCTTAATAATGTCGTAATTTGTGGAGTCACCGAATTGAGCAGATAAAAGCGTTAGGAGCGGTCGAAGACGCTTGCCACCAGCCTCAACTAAATGCCTAGATGTTTCAACCACGAGTGGATAATCGCCCTTTATATGTGAGCGCATTAGATCTTCTACTTTTTTAAGATCAGTGATTAAAGATTGTTCGAGTTGACTATCTAAATTAGGTATTCCAATTTTATTCATTTATTTGATAAAGGTTGCAAAGTTAGTAGCTGTAGTTAGTAATAAAGATGGAACCAAGCCAAAGAGTATAGAAGCAACTGTAGCAACTGAAATAGAGACCTTACTTTTAACAGATGGAATAATCACTGAGACTGAATCATTTGCTGGATCGGTAAAAAAGATCATAATTATTACTCTGATATAGAAGAATGCAGCAACCGCACTTGAAAGAACGCCAGAGACCACTATTGCTATATTTCCAGATTGGTAAGCTGCTGAAAAAATTGCAAATTTTCCAACAAAGCCAGATGTCAGTGGAATACCTGCAAAACTTAAAAGCAAAAAAGCAAATATGGAACCGACGAGTGGCGATCGCTTTCCTAATCCAACCCAGCGATTCAAATCGGTAACTTCTCCAGTTGAATCTCTAACTAATCCAATAATTCCAAATGCAGCCAAGGTAGTTAATCCATATGCCATTAGGTAAAACAATGAGGCAGCCAAACCATCTTTATTTAAGGCTACAACACCTGAGAGCAGGAATCCTGCGTGCGCAATTGAGGAGTACGCCAACATTCGCTTTACATCTCGTTGGGCAATTGCAACTACTGAACCAAGCACCATAGTTAATATGGCAATAACGGTAATAATTGGCCGCCACATAGTTTGTGCTTCAGCAAAGCCAATATAAAAAATTCTTAATATTGCGCCAAATGCAGCCACCTTTGTACAGGCTGCCATAAATGCTGTTACTGGAGTAGGTGCGCCTTGATAAACATCTGGGGTCCAGGAGTGAAATGGAACTGCGCTAATCTTGAACAACAAGCCAATTGAAACAAAAATTATTCCGATTAATAAAAATACTTCATTAGCACTTCCTGCAGCAGCGCTTATGCCAACCAAGGAAATGGTGCCGGCATATCCGTATAAAAAGGCTGCACCAAACAAGAAAAACGCTGAAGCATAAGCGCCAAGCAAGAAGTACTTAAGCGCTGCCTCTTGTGACAGCAAACGTCGGCGTCTGCTTAAACCTGCCAACAGATAGAGAGGAAGTGAGAAAACTTCTAAAGCTACAAATAAGGTAATCAAATCTGTAGCAACTGGAAATAGCATCATTCCACCAACAGCAAACAAGAAGAGCGGGAATATTTCTGTTTGTTGATTCTTTTGTAAAAGCGCAACTGCTTCCTCGTTTGATCCAGGTACAGCAGAGGCTTGAGCGGTGAAATTTTCTTGGTCGGCTATTAGTAATACAGCAATCAACGCCAAGATCACGATAGTTGCTTGTATAAATATTCCGGCTTTATCAATAGTTACTGAATTAACTGCAGCAGTTGTTGATGAGAGATCTCTGATTCTCCATAGTTGAACTAAAGCAAGTGAGAGTGCGCCAATACTGATAGTTAGTTGTGCCGCAGCTCGATGAGTTTTACCCATGAAGGCCTCAACTAGAACACCGATTACTGCAGCAGCAAACACGATGATCATTGGCGATAAAACGAGATAGCCAAGAGATGGGGCGGTCAACATTATTTATTCACCTCCGCTACTGGGTCTGTAAAGCCAGCATTTGTAACAACTTTCTCTGAAGTTGGATTTATCAAATCAAGCACTGGCTTTGGATAAAAACCCATTACAACGATAATTGCTAGCACTGGAGCAATTGCTATTTTCTCGCGCAAATTAAGATCTGTCATTTTTTCATTACCTGGCGCAACTGGACCATGCAAGGTTTTTTGGATTGGAATTAAAATATAAAGTGCAGCCAGAATTATTCCAAGTGTTCCAATGATTGCGGCCACTGGATATCTTGTATAAGTGCCAACTAAAACTAAGAATTCGCTAACAAAGCTGGCCAAGCCAGGTAGTGCAAGTCCTGATAATCCAGCGATGAAAAAGCTCCAAGCCATCACTGGGGTAACTCTCTGAAGGCCACCAAAGTCTGAAATAGTTGATGAGTTTCTTCGAGCCATCATCCAACCAGCGATTAAAAACAAAGCTGCGGTTGAGAATCCATGATTGACCATATACAAGTTTGCACCTGACATACCTTGCGAAGTCATTGCAAAAATACCCATTGTGATAAATCCAAAGTGAGAAATCGAGGTGAAGGCAATCAAACCCTTTATATCTTTTTGACCGATTGCCATAAATGCTCCATAAATTATTGAAACTACTGCCAAAGTGATAATTAAGGGAGTAAATGTTTTACTAGCATCTGGGAAAAGTTCAATGCAGAAGCGAATCATTCCGTAGGTTCCAACTTTGTCTAATACGCCAAGCAGTAAAACAGAGGTTCCTGGTGTTGCTGACTTGGCAGCATCAGGTAGCCAGGTATGGAAAGGCCACAACGGTGCTTTGATAGCAAATGCAATAAAGAATCCTAAAAATAGGAAGTTTTCAGTTTGATTATCAATTTCAAGAGTTGCTAATTTTGTTAAATCGAAGGTAGCGCCAATTTGATTTCCAGCAATTACATAAACGCCAATTATTGAAGCCAGCATTAATAATCCACCAAACAAACTGTACAGAAGAAACTTAACTGCAGCTGCTGATCTATTGGCACTGCCATATCCACCAATTAGGAAATAAACTGGAATAAGCATTGCTTCAAAAAATACATAAAATAAGAAAAGATCAGTTGCAGCAAATACACCAATCATCATCGTTTCAAGAATTAAAATTAAGACGTAGAAAGTTTTTACACTCCATCTACCATTATCTGATTCATTCCAGGTTGCAAGCACCACAATGGGTACCAAAATTGTTGAGAGCAAAATTAGGACAAGTGAAATACCGTCAATACCCACAGCAAAATTGATATTAAAGGCAGAGATCCAGCTATTACTCTGTGTAAATTGCATAGATGTCAGAGACTTGTCAAAGCCAATTGCTAAAAATATAGAAGCTACTGCAACTAGGGTCGTCACTAGTAGAGCAAACTTTTTTATTAACTCTGTATTTTTGCTTGGTATGAAATACATAAGCGCCGCTCCCACCAACGGTAGAGCGCCAATTAGGGTTAATAAACTCATGCTGTTACCACCCAAATCGTTGCAATCAGTGCCAATGCTCCAACCACCATTAATAATGCATAACTTCTGACGTAACCATTTTGAATAACTCTTAATTTATTTCCAGCACTGAGTGAAACTGATCCAACACCTCTAACAACTCCATCAATTATTAAGTAATCAATATTAATTAAATTCTTAACTAAAGATTGACCAGGACGCATAAATGCTGCCTCATTAAAGTTATCTTGTAACAAATCTTTTCGAGCTGCTCTTGTGAATACAGATACCTGCTCAGGTGCTATATCTGATTGCGCACCTCGATATTTAAGTATTGCAACACCAACTCCTATTAGCACAACAGCAACAGCCATTATTGAAACCACAATTGGTGGCAAAAGCTCTTTATGATGGACCTCGAGTGGATTTACAACTGGCTCTAACCAATGAACTAACCAATCACCCTTATACAAAAGATAGCCAGAGGCAACAGATCCAACGGAAAGTAATCCGATAGGAACCAACATCAATGCAGGACTCTCATGGGGCTCATCTTTATGACCCCATCTTTCATTTCCAAAGAAGGTCAAAATAACTACTCGTGTCATATAGAAAGCTGTAATCATTGCACCAAGCAATGTTGCAGAACCTAATATCAAACCTTTGATACCGCCTTCATTTAGGGCGGTTTCAATTATTTTATCTTTTGAGTAAAAGCCAGCAAATGGTGGAACACCAATTATTGCTAAATATCCTAAGCCAAAGGTTAAGAAAGTTATCGGCATGAACTTTCCAATACCGCCGTACTTTCGCATATTAACTTCATCTTTCATGCCATGCATAACTGATCCTGCACCAAGAAACATACTAGCTTTGAAGAAACCGTGAGTTAGTAAATGCATGATTGCAAATGCATAACCGATTGGGCCCAAGCCAGTTGCCAAAATCATGTAACCAATTTGTGACATAGTTGAGGCAGCAAGTGCCTTTTTAATATCATCCTTTGCCATACCAATAATTGCACCAAACAATAAAGTTATTCCACCAACAATTAAAACCATTAATTGTGCTATTGGGGCCGCATCAAAAACAAAATTAGATCTAGTAATTAGGTAAACACCAGCAGTCACCATAGTTGCAGCATGAATTAGAGCCGAGACCGGAGTTGGGCCAGCCATCGCATCTCCCAGCCAAGATTGCAATGGGAACTGTGCAGATTTTCCACAGGCAGCTAGTAGTAGCATCAAGCCAATCGCAGTTAATTGTGTTGATGATGCCTGATCAACACCATCTTTCATCCCAGAAAATGAAACATCACCAAAAGTTGCAAATGAAATCATAATTGCAAGAGATAATCCGACATCGCCCACGCGGTTGGCCACAAAGGCTTTTTTGGCGGCAGTTGCATAAGCAGGTTTTTCATTCCAGAAACCAATTAATAGGTAAGAGGCAAGACCAACACCCTCCCATCCAACATAAAGATTTAAATAAGAGTCACCTAAAACAAGAAGCAACATCGAGGCAATAAATAAGTTTAGGTAGGCAAAAAAACGCCTACGATCTAAATCATGTGACATATATGCAATTGAATAAACATGAATCAAGGTGCCAACCCCAGTAATTAATAGGACAAAACAGATTGAAAGTTGGTCTAACAGAAGCGAGGCATCGACTTTAAAGGATCCTACGGAGATCCAAGTAAATATTTTTTGTGTTACTGCCCGATTCTCTTCAGATCTTGATTGCATCGCAAAAAATTCAATTATTCCAATTGTAAAAGTTGAAGCAGAAACAATTGTTCCCATGATGTGGCCCCAAGAATTAGCTCGCTTGCCAGCTAGCAATAAAATTGCTGAGCTAAATAACGGGAGGGCAATTAACCAAAGTAAATTCTCAGATGTCTGCATGATTATCTCTTAAGCAAACTTGCATCATCGACAGATGCTGAACGTCTAGAGCGATAAATAGTTACGATGATTGCTAGCCCTACTACTACTTCACAAGCAGCGACTACCATGGTGAAGAAAGCCACTACTTGACCCTCTAAATTCCCGTTGATTCTGGCAAAAGTTACAAAAGCCAAATTAGCCGCATTAAGCATCAACTCGATGCACATGAAAACAACAATTGAGTTTCGACGGACTACTACTCCAATTGCACCAATTGTAAATAAAATTGCCGAGAGGTAAAGGTAATTTGCAACTGCCACTACTTTTCCTCCTCTTCATTTTTTTTCATTTCGAATGTTGCGCTTTCAATCATGTCACCACGTGCCTGCAATACAGAGGAAATTGAGGTTGGAGCAGCTTGTCCTGTTGGCAAGAGTGCAGGAACATCTACTGCGTTGTGAAGTGCGTAAACCCCAGCACTTGGTAGACCGGAGGCATCCTTCAGGCTAGCTTTTCTAAATCTTGCAATCGAAAGATCTCGTTGTGAATTCTTTGATTTAGATTTTTGGCTATGTCCTAAAACCATTGCACCAATAGCTGCTGTAATCAATAGGGCTGAAACTATTTCAAATGCAAAGACATATCTGGTAAATAACTCTGCAGCAATACCAAATGCATTTCCGTCAGCATTAGCAGCACTTAAGCCAATTACGGGTCGGTTAAAGGTAGCTCGACTGATTAAACTAACAAATAGGCCACCAAAACCAATTGCTGCAACTATAGATATTGGGCGAAGTCCTGGGATGTTCTCTACTAGCGAATCTGAAGTATCAACTCCTACCAACATTAAAATAAACAAGAACAACATCATTACGGCACCGGTATATACAACAATTTGAACAATACCCAAGAAGAGTGCCTCTTGAGCAATATAGAAAATTGCCAACGAAATCATGACCCAGGCAAGTAGCAATGCAGAATGAACCGCCTTTTTTACAAATAGCATTCCCAACGCTGCCAAGACTGACAATGGAGCAAGGAAATAAAATAAATATGACTCTGGTGTGGCTGTAGTACCAACATCTAATGCGAGGCTAATCATCAATAGCTACGCCTTGAGATGGATGGGAGCCAGTTACTTCACCACGATAATAATTACCATCATCAGTATTTGGATACATTGGGTGTGGTGGTGGAACCATGCCGGCACGAAGTGGGCCTAACAGATCATCTTTTTCAAAGATTAATTTGCCCCGAGTGCTATCGGCTAACTCATACTCATTTGTCATAGTCAGTGCTCTAGTTGGACATGCCTCGATACACAAACCACAAAAAATACATCTTAAGTAGTTAATTTGATAAACCTTGCCATATCGCTCACCTGGTGAAAAATGTTCGCCCTCTTTGTTATCGGCACCCTCAACATAAATTGCATCTGCTGGGCATGCCCATGCACACAATTCACAACCAATGCATTTCTCAAGTCCATCTGGATGTCGATTTAACTGGTGCCTACCGTGAAATCTTTCAGCAGTTGGTTCCTTAACCTCTGGATATTGAACCGTGTTGACCTTCTTAAACATAGTTCTAAATGTGACCCAAAAACCAAGAAGTTGCTTTCCAAAACTTGCGCTCTCATGATCAGTGATTGGTGCTTTTGCTTGATCAGCTTTCGCTAATCCAAACTCCTCGTTGCGAGGCAATAATTCATCAGCCATTTATTTGCTCCACTCTCGAGGTTGGGATTGAAGGGACAGGAAAGCTCGGTTCAGTTGCATCAACTATCTTTGCGGCATTCGATATTTTAACTTTCTGTCTTTCATATAAAGATGAACCGGCCAGATACAAAAGTGCCACGGTGAAGACAAAGGCAAAAATTACCGCTTGAGGTGCATTCTGTTGTGACAGTACCCGTAAAGTAGCAACAACTAAGATCCACGCCAGTGAGAATGGAATCAATACTTTCCAGCCAAACTTCATGAACTGGTCATAGCGCAATCTTGGCAAAGTACCACGTAGCCAAACAAAGACAAAGAAAAATGCTAACACCTTGATGAAGAACCAAACTAATGTAAACCAACCGCCTAACCATTGCTCTGTAAAGCCAAGCCCTGGAAGTGCTCGATAGCCACCTAAAAATAGTGTGGTCGCTAGTGCAGATACAGCAATAATGTTTACATACTCTGACAAGAAAAATAGTGCAAACTTTAGAGATGAATACTCGGTGTGGAATCCACCAACCAATTCTCCTTCAGCCTCTGCTAAGTCAAATGGCGCACGATTAGTTTCGCCAACCATAGAAATTGCGTAAATAACAAAGGATGGGAAAAGCACTACGGCATACCACCATTGATCTTGAGCCGCAACAATTTCTGAAGTCGACATAGAGCCGGCATAGATAAATACCGCAACAAGTGACAATCCCATTGCCACTTCATATGAAATTACTTGAGCTGAAGAACGTAGTCCACCCAACAGAGGGTAAGTAGATCCGGAAGACCAACCTGCAAGCACAATTCCGTAAACGCCAACAGAGGCAATCGCCAGAACATAAAGAACACCAACAGATAGATCTGTTAACTGCATAGCTGTTTGCTGACCAAAGAAATTTACCGGTCCAGTCATTGGAATTACGGCAAATGCCATAAAGCAAGTCGTTGTACTAATTATTGGTGCAATCACAAAAACAATTCGATCAGCTGCCTTTGGAATTAAATCCTCTTTTAAAGCTAACTTCACACCATCTACTAATGCTTGTAATAAACCAAATTTTCCAACTCTATTTGGCCCACTTCTTTGTTGCATTCTGGCAACAATTCGTCGTTCCCCCCAAACTGACATAATCGTTAGGAAAACGCATACTGCAAAAACAAGCAACCCCTTTAAGACGATTACCCAGCCTGGATCCTGGCTAATTAGCTCTGCATTAGTCATGCTTTAGCCACCTTAACTATTGAGTTTCCAACTACGCCAAGATTTCTTATCAACTGACTATTACTTGAGTTACGTGGCAACCAGATGGAGGAGTCATCAATGTTTGCAATCACGCAAGGTAGCGTGACTGCGCCATAACTATTTGACACTCTAACTAAGTCATTATCTTTAACGCCGAGATTACTTGCGCGGGACTTACTAATAACTGCAACAGATGCACGTGCTGTGCCTGCCAAATTTTCTTCGCCATCTTGTAAAGATCCCTTATCGAGCAAGTTTCGCCATGAGGTAAGAATTGCCTCTTCACCACTCACAGTTGGATTTGCACTGGCAGTTACTGATTTCATTGTTGATCGAGCGCCATCCCATGCACCAAGTGATTCCATCTCTGCTCTAGCCGCTTTAACTGTCGGCAGGTTAATAGGTCTGCCAATCTCATCTGCCAAGATTGAGAGAATTCTGACATCGCTGCGGTTTAATGATTGCTCAACTGCTGCTTCAAACTTTCGTACTTTGCCTTGCCAATCCATAAAAGATCCACTCTTTTCAACAACAGCTGCAACAGGTAGTACCACCGACGCATGCTCTGTAATATCACTGTGTCGAATTTCAAGTGAAACTATAAATTTTTTAGCTAGTTTTATTTTGGCATCTGCAGAAATATCCATAGGATCTACTCCGCCAATTACTAGAGCTTGCAGATCTGAATTAATCATTTCTTGCGTGTCCATGCCCTGGTCGGTTGGCAAAGAATTAACAGACCAAGCTGTCGAAATATCTACTCTGGCTGAGGCATCACCTACTGAGCGATATCCCGGCAATAAATTTGGCAGTGCACCAGCGGCTATTGCACCCACCTCACCAGCTCGTCTTGGAATCCAACCTAATTTGGCACCGCTACCGCTGATTAGTTTTGCTATCGCCGACAATGCCCCTGGTGTTTCTGCTGCTCGCTCTCCAACTAGTACTACTGATTTATTTGTTAATCCTGTAATCGAATTAATCGCAGAGACTTCATTACCTGCTGCAGTTTTAATCAAATTTACATTTAACTTTTCACTGCCACGACTTGCAAACGCAGCAATGCTAGTCACTTTAATTGAACGCTTATGTACTTGTTTGTAAATTCTTAAAAAGACAATTGGTGACTCATCTTCTGGTTCAAAATTGACTAGAACTACATGGTCTGCTTTATCAATATCTGCATAAGTTGCTGAAGTTGGTACTGAAGTTAAGAAATCCAACTCCTCTGATGTGTGAACTCGGGCGCGGAAATCAATGTTGTTGCTTTCAAGTGCTACTCGAGCAAATTTGCTATAACCGTAAGCATCTTCAACAGTTACTCTACCGCCAACCAATACACCAGCTCTCACACCTTTTAATCCAGCCGCAGCAGCAGCGATAGCTTCAGGCCAAGATGCTTCTTGAAGTTGACCATTTGCATCACGAATTAGTGGTGTAGAAATTCTATTTTTCGCCACCTCATATTTAAATGCCCAGCGGCCTTTATCGCAGTTCCATTCCTCATTTACAGATGCATCTTCACCAGCAAGTCTTCGTAAAGTCTTTCCTCTTCGCACATCAGTACGCATTGCGCACCCGGATGCACAGTGTTCACAAGCAGATTCAGTTGAAACTAAATCAAAAGGTCTGGCTCTAAATCGATAAGAGGTGCCAGTCAAAGCACCTACTGGACAGATTTGAACGGTATTTCCAGAAAAGTAAGAATCAAATGGCTCATCTTCATAAATTCCAACCTGCTGCAGCGCGCCTCGTTCATTGAGAGTTATAAATGGATCGCCAGCAATTTGTTCAGAAAATCTAGTGCAGCGAGCGCAAAGCACGCATCGTTCACGATCTAACAACACTTGAGAAGAGATAGCTACTGGTTTTTCAAAAGTTCGCTTTACGCCTTCAAATCGAGATTCAGGGCGACCGTTAGACATTGCTTGGTTTTGTAATGGACACTCACCACCTTTGTCACAGACTGGACAATCCAATGGGTGATTGATTAACAAAAGCTCCATTACTCCTTTTTGGGCTTTGTCTGCAACTGAAGAGGTTAACTGAGTTTTTACAATCATTCCGGTTTCCACTGGAATGGTGCAGGAGGCTTGTGGCTTAGGAAAAGCACGACCATTAATCTCAATATCAACTAAGCATTGTCGGCAAGCACCAGCTGGTTCAAGTAACGGGTGATCACAAAATCTTGGAATTTGTATTCCGAGTTTTTCTGCAGCTCTAATTACTAAGGTGCCCTTTGGTACGGTGACTTCAAAACCATCAATAACGCAGGTGATCATCTCAACTTTTTGCTCTGTGCTCATCTCTTGAATACTCATCTAACACCTACACTTTCAAACAAGGTGGCAGCTGTTGGATCAAATGGGCAAGTGCCGGCAGAAAGATGATCTAGGTACTCTTGTCGGAAATACTTAAGGGAGGAAATAATTGGACTAGCTGCGCCATCTGCGAGAGCGCAAAATGAACGTCCCATTATGTTGTCACAAAGATCTAATAACTTGTCCAAATCTGCTTCAGTGCCTTTACCTGACTCTAAATCTTTTAGAACCTGCACTAGCCACCAGGTTCCTTCTCGACATGGTGTGCATTTGCCGCAAGATTCATGCTTATAAAATTCGGTCCAACGCAATACTGCTCGAACCACACAGGTGGTCTCATCAAAGATTTGTAAGGCTTTTGTTCCCAGCATTGAGCCAGCAGCAGAGACGCCTTCATAATCTAATGGCACATCCAAGTGTGCATCGGTAAATATCGGTGTTGATGAACCACCCGGTGTCCAAAACTTTAATTTATGACCAGATCTAACGCCACCCGATATTTCTAATAATTGGCGCAGAGTTATACCAAGTGGTGCCTCAAACTGTCCTGGATTATTTACATGCCCAGATAGCGAATAAAGTGTAAAGCCTTTACTTTTCTCTGTTCCCATTGCGGTAAACCATGCAACGCCATTATTTATAATCGCAGGAACAGAGGCCACAGACTCAACATTGTTAACAACTGTTGGCTTTGCATATAAGCCAGCGATTGCTGGAAATGGTGGACGTAATCTTGGTTGTCCTCTAAAGCCCTCAAGTGAATCAAGCAAAGCGGTTTCCTCACCGCAAATATATGCACCTGCTCCAACATGTAAAACTAATTCAAGATCAAAACCTTTGCCTAATATGTTTTTACCAAGCAAGCCTGCTTTATAAGCATCTTCAATGGCTTGCTGAACTCTTCTAACTACATGTGTTACTTCACCCCGAATATAAATAAAGGCGTAATTAGCTCTAATCGCATAAGAGCCAATAATTACTCCCTCGATAAGTACATGGGGGTTAGCCATCATTAATGGCGTATCTTTACAAGTGCCTGGCTCTGATTCATCAGCATTTACAACAAAGTAATGCTCTTTATTATCACCTTGTGGAATAAAGCCCCATTTATTTCCGGTAGGAAAACCCGCACCGCCCCTACCTCTTAACCCTGAATCTTTAACCAATTGAATAACATCATCAGGCTTCATCGCTAAGGCTTTTTCAACAGCGGTATACCCACCATTGCGTTTGTAACCTGCAATGGTAAATGAATCTGCTTGATCCCAATGGGCCGAAAGTACTGGAGTTAATTTACTCATGCTCCACCCTTTGCCTTATTTAATCCCAACAATGTTGGTTCTCCTGCTTGCACGCCCTCATTTGCCAACCCATCAGAAATTCCAGCAAGCACTGCAGAATTTTGTTTCCAAGTTCGCAATGTCTTTGGGCCACGTGTTGGTGGGATTGGATTTCCAGCTCTGGCACTATCGACTAGATCTTTAGTTGATTGCACTGTTTGGTTGTCATAAAACTCCCAATTGACCATTACTACTGGGGCATAATCACAAGCAGCGTTACATTCAATATGCTCTACGGAAACTTTGCCATCTGGTGTTACGCCATCATTTTCAATATTTAAGTGTTCTTTGATAGCACTAAATATTGCATCTCCACCCATAACCGCACATAAAGTATTGGTACAGATGCCGACATGATACTCACCCACAGGTTTTGATTTATATTGTGTATAGAAAGTTGAAACTGCAGTTACTTCAGCGGTAGCTAGATCTAATTTTTGACCAATCAATTCAATTCCTTCATTTGTTACATATCCATCAATGGATTGCACATAATGAAGCAGTGGCATGATTGCAGATCGCTTACGTGGGTATCTTGCAATAATTGAATCCATGATTGAAATTTGTTCTGCTGTAAATGCCATTATCGATCAACTCCACCCATTACTGGATCAATTGATGCCACCGCAGCAACTACATCTGAAATCTGTCCACCTTCACACATCGCTGCAGTTGATTGCAAATTGTTAAATGATGGATCACGGAAGTGAACTCGATAAGGTCTAGTGCCACCATCTGAAACTAAATTAACCCCTAGCTCACCACGAGGAGATTCAATTGCGGTATAAACCTGACCTGCTGGAACTCTAAATCCTTCGGTTACTAATTTAAAGTGATGAATCAACGCCTCCATTGATTCACCCATGATTTCTCTAATGTGATTTAGTGAATTACCCATACCATCTGCACCGACAGATAATTGAGAAGGCCAGGCAATCTTTTTATCGGCCACCATTACTGGTTGACCCTCCAATTTTTCTAACTTAGAAACACATTGTTCGATAATTCTTAAAGATTGCTCAAGCTCTTTCATTCTGATTAAAAAGCGACCATAAACATCACAGGTATCTGTTGTTGGAATATCAAATTCATAATTCTCATAACCGCAATAAGGTTGTGCCTTACGCAAATCCCAGGCTAATCCAGTTGAGCGAAGCACTGGGCCAGTAATTCCTAAAGTTGTACAACCTGCTAAATCTAGATAACCAACCCCTTGTGTTCGCTTAATCCAGATCGAATTACCAACTAACAATTTTTCATTATCTTTAAAGTTAATTCTTAGATCCTTTATTGTTTCGCGAATCTTTTTTAAAGCACCCTCTGGTAAATCTTGGGCCACTCCACCTGGCCGGATATAGGCCATATTCATACGTAATCCAGAGAGCATTTCAAAAATATCTAATACTTTCTCTCGCTCTCGAAATGCAAAGATCATTGGCGATAGTGCTCCTAGTTCTAATGCGCCAGTTCCCAACGCCACCATATGAGATGAGATTCGATTGAACTCCATCATCATTACTCGAATAACGGTTGCTCTTTCTGGTACATCATTTGTAATCCCCAACAACTTCTCAACTCCTAGGCAATAAGCAGTTTCATTAAATATCGGAGAGAGATAATCCATTCTGGTTACAAAAGTTACTCCTTGAGTCCAGTTTCTAAACTCAGTATTTTTTTCAATACCAGTATGCAAATATCCAATTCCGCACCTAGTTTCAGTGATTGTTTCGCCCTCTAATTCCAGAATCAAGCGCAGAACACCATGCGTTGATGGGTGCTGAGGTCCCATATTTAAAACTACGCGTTCTTCTTTAGTCGCACCAATTTCAGTAACTAATGCATCCCAATCTCCACCAGTGACTGAGTAAACCCGTCCTTCGGTTGTCTCCTGCGAGGATGCGTATGGATCGGTATAAGTTGTCATGAATAACTCCGACGTTGCGATGGAGCAGGGACAGTTGCACCTTTATATTCAATCTCAATTCCACCCAACGGATAATCTTTTCGTTGCGGAAATCCTGACCAGTCATCTGGCATCAAAATACGTGTCAATCCAGGGTGATTATCAAAAATAATTCCAAACATGTCATAAGTTTCTCGCTCATGCCAATTAGTACCCGCCCAAATTTCAACTAATGAAGGAATATGAGGATCTTTTTCGGATACACAAACTTCCAATCGAATTCTTTGATTTCTGGTAATTGAAAGTAGTGAATAGATTGCATGTAGCTCTCGATTTGTTTCTTCTGGATAGTGCACACCATTCACGCCAACACACATCTCAAACCTAAGTTGATCCCGTAATATCTTGGCTACTTCAAACAAACGATTAGATTTTATAAATAGCGTTAGCTCGCCACGGTCTACAACAACTTTCTCAATTGCATCACTAAAAAGTGGATAAGCCCGCTCTAAATCATCAGCTACCTGATCAAAATAACCACCAAAAGGTCGCTCGGTTGAACCGATTACGCTTTGAGTTTTAACTAATCCGCCAAAACCAGAGGTATCGCCACTTCCTTGGCTACCAAACATCCCATTCTTGCTCATGCTAACAACCCTTTTAATTGGTGGGTAGGTTTTGCAGCTAACGCTGCTGCTTCAACCTCTTTGATAATTTTTTCTCTGTTTGGACCAAGTTTTTCATTTCCAATTTGCTCATGTAACTTCAAGATTGCATCCATTAACATTTCAGGTCTTGGTGGGCACCCCGGTAGATAAATATCAACTGGAATTATGTGATCTACTCCCTGCACAATTGCATAGTTATTAAACATTCCACCTGATGAAGCACATGCACCCATAGCAATTGACCACTTAGGCGCTGCCATTTGATCATAAATCTGACGAACTACTGGTGCCATTTTGTTACTTACCCGGCCAGCAACAATCATTAAATCTGCTTGGCGAGGCGAGGCTCTAAATACCTCCATGCCAAATCTAGCTAAGTCATATCTGCCAGCACCTGCGGCCATCATTTCAATGGCACAACAAGCCAATCCAAATGTTGCGGGCCACAATGAGTTTTTCCGCATGTAACCAGCAAGCTTTTCAACTGTAGTTAATAAAAACCCGCTTGGTAATTTCTCCTCTAAACCCATAATTAATCCCATTCCAATCCACCGCGACGCCAAACATAGGCGTAGGCGACAAAAACGGTGCCAATAAACAATCCCATTTCAACTAATCCAAATAATCCAAGTTCATCAAATGCAACTGCCCATGGATACAAAAAGACAATTTCAATATCAAACACAATAAAAAGCATTGCGGTTAAGAAATATTTGATCGGAAATCTTCCGCCACCAGCTGGCTGCGGCGATGGTTGGATACCGCACTCATATGCATCCGACTTTGCGCGGTTATATCTTTTTGGACCGGTAAGCGCTGCGGCGACAACTGAAAAAATTGCAAAACCAAAGCCAATAGCCCCAATCGCCAAGATAGGCACATATGGATTAAATGAGAGATTCATACGGTCAAATCTTATGGTTTGCCGGCGGTGTCATTTGCCACTTACGCCTTGTACCCAATGTGAACTGCGACAATTCCGAAGGTTAGGTCCTGCCAAGCCACTGAGTTCCACCCATTTTTTTGCATTATCTGGGCTAGGCCTGCCTGATCTGGCCAGGCTCGGATCGATTCTGCAAGATAGATATAAGCCTGTGGATTTTTACTTATCTTTCGAACAATAGCCGGAAGTGCTTTCATTAAATAATTTAAATAAACAGTTTTAAATACTTTATTTACCGGATGGGAGAATTCTGCAATAACAATTTTTCCACCTGATTTAGTAACTCGCAGTGCTTCTCTTAAAGCTAATGATGTGTCATTGGTATTTCGTAAACCAAATGAAATTGTAGTTACATCAAAAGTGTTTTCTCCAAATGGCAGTTTAAGTGCATCTCCTTGAACAAATTTAATGTCTTTATTTTGCTTTCTGCCTTGGTTCAACATTCCTTCTGAAAAATCTAACGCGGTAACCTGTGCGCCTTTATCTACTAATGGCCGTGCAGATGAACCGGTTCCAGCGGCAATATCTAAGATCTGCATCCCCGATTTTGGGCCAATGATTGTCGTCACACTCTTGCGCCATGCTTTGGTTCGCCCCAGGCTTAGTAGGTCATTTAAAAAGTCGTATCGACTTGCCACGCCATCAAACATCTTTGAAACGTCATCTGGATCTTTATTTAAATTTGCGCGGACCACGCCCCCATTCTCCAAGGAGTAGGCTTTACAGACAAATCCTGTAAATAGATGGGTACAAATTATCAATGTCGGTTCTGATCACAACTGAACTCTTAGGAGAGAACTCAGTACTTACCTCAGTTGAAAGCCAGTTAGATTTAACTGCAGCTTGGATTCGAAGTGGTGATGGACTAATTGGATTTGGTGAGTATAGAAAAATAGAGATTTCTGGAGCTGATCGTTTTAAACAGGCACGCACCTGGTGGAATCAACAATTATCTGAATTTAAGATTCAAAATAATGTTCATGGCAGCGGAACTGGTCCCATACTTTTTACCTCTTTTTCTTTTGACCCACACCAAAGTTCGGTATTGGTAATTCCAGAAATTATTCTGGCAAAGAAGGGCAACAAATCCTGGGTTACCTGGATTGGTGATACCCGACAACCTGATTTTTCTAGAATTCAAAGCACAGTACCAAGCGGTGAAATATCTTGGGCTGGTGGATCAATCTCGGAAGATAAATGGCGCGAACAAGTTACTTTTGCGGTTAAATCAATCAAGGAGGGAAGGTTAGAAAAAGTAGTTCTAGCTAGGGATCAGATTGCTCGCTCTAATCAACCAATAAATACTCGTAGTATTTTACAAAGATTAGAGATTGATTATCCCTCTACTTGGTTATTTCTTGTGGATGGATTAATTGGTGCAACTCCTGAGCTTTTAGTTAGATTGAGTAAGTCGCTTGTAACTTCTCGAGTCTTAGCTGGCACTATACAAAAAACTGGTAATGAAGATAGGGATTTAGCTCTGGCTGCATCTTTAGCCAAGTCCTCTAAAGATTTGGAGGAACATGAGTACGCCGTCAGATCAGTTGCAGATGCCTTAGAACCATTTTGCTCCTCTACTAATGTTCCTGAGTCACCTTTTGTTCTTCATCTATCAAATGTTATGCATCTTGCAACCGATGTGACAGGCGTTTTAAATGACAGCGCAACACAAGCAGATGTTTTCACGCTTATTGAGCAGCTTCACCCTACCGCTGCGGTGTGCGGTACGCCGACGGAAGTAGCAAAACAATTAATCAACGATCTAGAAAAAATGACTAGAGGGCGTTATGCCGCTCCTGTTGGCTGGATTGATGCGAATGGTGATGGTGAGATAGCAATCGCACTTCGTTGCGGCTTATTGCTTGAGGATAAAAAATCAATGAGAATATTTGCTGGTTGCGGAATTGTTGCTGGTTCAGATCCAGAAACAGAGTTTGCAGAGAGTCAGGCTAAATTAATGCCTATGCGAACTGCGCTAGAGATGCTTTGAGAAATTGCTTTTAACTCTTTAGCATTAGTCTCACGATCGGGAACTTTAATTATCACAATCTCTAATCCATCCACTGATTTACTCATCACTTTTTGTAGATCTATGAAAGTCTCTACCCTTACTGCATTTACACCAAACCCGATACAAACTTTAACTAAATCTAGGTTGTGCGGTGTGCCAAACAATTGATCAAAGTTGTCAACACCTGCCTGTGGTAACGTAGAAAATATTCCACCACCGTTGTTGTCAATAACATAAATACGCACATTTTCATCAGCTGCATTACTCAAAGCTGAAATATCATGCAGGAAGGTTAAATCACCTAAAATTGCATATGTCGTCTCATACTCTTTTGCAACGCCAAAAATTGTTGAGATGTTGCCATCAATTCCAGCTAAGCCACGATTTGCAAAAACTTCAAGACCGCCCCTTGGCTTACAAAATGCCTCAACATCCCTAACTGGGCGAGATGAACCAACAAACAAAGCAGATGAATCTGGCAAAGACTTAGTAATCTCTGCAATAACAAATTGCTCCGACCACTGTAAATTCTCAATCTGCTCAGCAGCTGATCTTGATGCTTTCTGCCAAATATTTAAATCACTTTTCTCACTAACCACCTGACTTGGTATGGCTGAAAGCATCAATTTTCCCTCCCTATTACTATCTATATCTAGAGAGCGCGGATCAATTACAATCAAATTCTTTGCAAGTTTTATAAAGTTGTTTGTACTTCTTGACAATGTAGTTCTGCCAATTACTACTACATTTTCCGGGGCAAATTTACTTGCAATCTCACTGTCGCTTAAAAATAAGGCAGCGTGCGCAATCGACTGAGGGAAGGAAATTGGATCTTCAGCAATCAGTGGCCAATTCAGTTTATCTGCAAACTCTAAAACTTGATCGACTCTATAACCTGCACGATCATGACCAACAACTAGAACACCAGTTGTTAAGTCGAGTTTGCCATGTATGTGGTTTTCAAAATTAAGCGGATTTATCTTTAGACCTACAAGCCAATCGTTTTTCTCAACACTAAGTAACGGCTCATCAAATTGGATATTTAGGTGTATTGGCCCACCGGTCATTAGTGACTTAACTTCAATCTCTGATGAAATATCATGAGTCTTGATGCCTGGAAAGATATTTACTTGATTAGTAGTTTGGTTTGCACCGGTTTTTCTTAATCTAGCCGGTCTATCAGCGGTGATAATTAACAATTTAGTTGTGCTGTGCAAAGCTTCGATTGCAGCTGGATGAAAATTCGCAGCTGCTGTTCCGCTTGTACAAATAACTGCTACATAGTTATTACTGGCCTTTGATATCCCTAGTGCATAAAAAGCAGCACCGCGTTCATCAATCTTTACATGCAGGTCGATTATTTGCTTTTTGGCCGCCTCACCAAGTGCTGTGAGTAGCGGTGCGTTACGAGATCCTGGCGAAACAACAAAATCACTTACTCCTACTTCAATTAATTGACGCAGGACTGCATGTGCTAATTTCGTTGCATTACTCATTATGATACCTCGGCATATATCTCATTAACTCTATCTTGCCACCAACTCAGTCTTGCGGGCTCGGCCTCATATTCTTCAATTAAGTCAGGAACAACTCTGCGGTTTTTGATAAACCCATTCTCCGCTATTAGTGGTTGACTTGTAACATCGGCTTCAAGTAGTGCAACAGTCGCTAAACCACAAGGGCCATAAAGGTTTGGAGTTGCAGCTGCCAAGGATAAGCCGTGAGAAATACCGACACTACTATCTAAAGCACTTGAAACTACAACAGGAAGTTGAATTTTTTCAATCACCTCAAGGGCTGATTGAAAACCACCAGTTGGCGCCCACTTAATGATCGCCACATCTGCTACTTCCTTTAATTTTGTTAAATCAGAACCCAGGTTTTTTCTAATTGATTCATCAACGGCAAGTGGGATTTTTACCATCTGGCGTAAAGACTTAAGATCGGAAATATCTCGGCATGGTTGTTCAACATAATCAATTCGGTCTGAAAACTCTTGTGCATAATTTCTCAAATTAATAATTGCCTCTTCTAGATTCCAGCTACCATTTACATCTAACCGAAATTTTGCGTCAGGAATATTTCGCAGGATCTCTTGAAGCAAAAGATGATCATTAACAAAGTCTTTTACTTTCACCTTAATAGTCCTACAGCCGTTAAAGCTAGCCAACAAGGAAGAAACTTGATCAACTTTTACATTAGGTAATGTTGCATTTACTGCTACTTCATCACGAATCGGCTTTGGCGCAGGTTTTGTCGCAGCTTCAAGGGCAGCCTTTAGCCACGTTGCAGATTCCTTATTGTTGTACTCAATAAACGGTGAGAATTCACTCCAACCTTGCGGTCCTTCAAACAATGCAATTTCACGATTTTTTATTTGTCGAAAATTGTATTTGACTGGAATTGAAACTACTTTTAATTGAAAGGGAAACATTAATTACGGACGTTTAGGGAATTTATTAAAATTTGGCTCACGCTTTTCTTGATAAGCGTTTCTACCCTCTTGACCTTCCTCGGTTAGGTAAAACAACAAAGTTGCATCCCCTGCTAATTGTTGTACTCCAGCTAGGCCATCATCTGCAGCATTTAATCCTGCTTTTAGTAATCGAAGGGCCATTGGTGAGTGTCGAAGCATCTCTCTTGCCCAAGAAACTGTCTCTGCCTCTAAATCTTTAACGGGAACAACAGCATTTACTAATCCCATATCTAATGCTTCTTGTGCATCATATTGGCGGCAAAGAAACCAAATTTCTCGTGCTTTTTTCTGACCAACATGTGCAGCTAATAATCCTGCTCCATAGCCGCCGTCAAATGATCCAACCATGGGACCTGTTTGACCAAACTTTGCATTCTCGGCTGCAATTGTTAAATCACAAACCACATGCAAAACATGTCCACCGCCTATGGCCCAACCTGCAACCATTGCCACAACTGGCTTAGGAGTTCTGCGAATTTGAATTTGGAGATCTAAAACATTTAGTCGGCCTATTCCTTTTTTGCTTAATTCATCATCACCTAGATATCCGTCATCACCACGAACATTTATGTCTCCACCAGAACAAAAAGCCTCGGTACCTTCACCAGTAAATATGATTACTCCAACTTGATCATTATCGCGAGCTAAATCAAAAGCTTTAGCTAATTCCTTTAGGGTTTGTGGCCGAAAAGCGTTTCGTACCTCTGGGCGATTAATCGTGATTTTCGCCATGCCTTCAGATACTTGGTATCTAATGTCTTTAAAATTTTCTCCACCATTACCAATCTCCCACTTTGGAATAGTTCGGTCACCCGGTGCTCGTTTAATCGGCTTGCTCAAGAGGTGCTCCTAAGGTTTCAATCACAATTAGATAAGAGATAGCCTACGGTGATTATGGGAGAAAAAGAACTGCGAGAATTAATCCCGATTCAGGCTGAGTGGTCAATCCCACAATTACAAGAAAGTATGGCGGCAGCACTCGAAGGTTCGGGTCCAGCACTTTCCACCTCCACCTTGAGGGTCAAACAAGTTCCAAGTGAGATTGCACTTGTAGTAAACACATCTGGTTCAACAGGTACACCAAAAGCTGTTGCGATTTCATCAGCTGCTCTAATTGCTTCAACAAATGCTAGTCACAAGTATTTAGGTGCGACACCGGGTGACTCTTGGTCATTATTGCTACCAACAACTCATATTGCAGGGCTTAATGTATTAATTAGAGCTACCGCACTTGGATCTAGAGTTATAGATAACCGAGATAAAGATAATTACATTGATGCAGATTTCATCTCTATTGTCCCCACTCAACTACATAAAGCATTGACTATGGACGCTAAATTACTTGAGCACTTGACTGCAGCTGAAGCAGTTTTAGTCGGCGGTGCTCCTTTAAGTGAAAAAATGAAAAAAGAAGCTGTTAGTAAGCATGTAAAAGTTATTACCACCTATGGAATGACGGAAATGAGTGGAGGCTGCGTTTACAACCAAAAGCCACTAGATGGGGTTGAAATCAAAATTTCTGATCAGGGTTTGATCCAACTTAGTGGTCCAATGATTGCATCAGGATACCTAAATAATGATGGAAAAATTTTTGAAGAGTTTAAATCTGGTTGGTTTGAGAGCAGTGACTTAGGTGAGTTTAATAATGGAGCTTTAAAGATTCTAGGCAGATCTGATGATGTCATAATCTCAGGAGGTGAAAAGATTTCTTTGATAGAGGTTGAAGATCAAATAAAAAAAATATTACCAGGATTTGAAGTTATAACCTTTGCTATGACAGATGATAAATGGGGAGATAAGTTATGCCTTGCCTCAACATCTCTGATCAACCAGGCAGAGTTGCGATTAAAAATGGGAAATTTAGCAACTCCCAAAGAATTTTTTATCTTCGATTCAGTTCCTAAAACTTCACTTGGGAAACCAGATCGCAGACGTGCAAGTGAAATTGCAAGTAAGATGAGAATTAAATGAATAAATGGATAATTGGCGCAAGGGTTAAGACACTACCTGCAGCTGTTGCACCCGTATTAATTGGCACCGCTTATGCAACTCAAATTTCTTGGCTAAATGCCTCTCTCGCGATGTTGGTGGCACTATTTCTCCAAATTGCTGTGAATTATTCCAATGATTACTCCGATGGCATAAAAGGAACAGATTCAAATCGAGTTGGTCCAATTCGACTAGTTGCATCAGGATTGGCAACTGCTAAATCAGTCAAGCAAGCAGCAGTAATCTCATTTGTAATAGCGGCTATTGCCGGCACAATTTTGGCAATAAATGTTTCATACTGGTTAATCGTTGTTGGAGCTATTTCTATTTGGGCAGCTTGGGGATACACCGGGGGTAAAAAACCCTATGGCTATTTTGGATTTGGAGAACTTTCAGTCTTTATTTTTTTTGGTCTAGTGGCAACAGTTGGTAGCTACTATGTTCAAGAGCAAGTAATTAATTGGCAAATTATTTTTCTAGCAATTCCAGTTGGTGCACATTCTTGTGCAATTTTGGCGATAAATAATTTGCGAGATCTTCCCCAAGATGCTCTATCAGGCAAGCGAACTATGGCGGTAAAAATTGGTGATAAAAATACTCGGCGTTTTTTTGTACTTCTCTTAGCAACTGCTCAGATATTAGCTATTGGAGCCAGTGCAATAACCCAATTAGCCTTTATCAGCGCGCTATGCCTGCCTTTGACCTTCTTAATCAGTAAAGAGGTGTTGGCAGGTGCTGCGGGCAAAGAGTTAATCTCGGTGTTAACTAAAACTGCAAAATTGCAGTTATTAATGGCTGTATTAATAACTACAGCACTCATAATCCAAAAAGGCTAAACTTAGGGCATGCTTAAGTACTTAGTGGTCTTGGTAATCATTATTGATATTTATACATTAATTGATTGCGCTATGACTCCACAGGAGAAGGTTCGCAGGTTTCCTAAATGGGCTTGGTTATTGATAATTATTCTTACCGGAATTTTTGGTGATATTGCTTGGTTTATTGCGGGTAGACCAAGAAGGCCAAGACCTAATCGTGGTGGAAACAAGAGAATTATTCCGCCAGATGACAATCCTGATTTTTTAAGAAAACTATAAGCCAGAGTAGGTGTGGCGACCTGTTCCCCATACATTTATATAAATGTAATTGAAAAGGAATGTTGAGCCGGCAAGTAAACATAACCAGGCAGCTTTTCTACCTCGCCAACCAATTGTCACTCGAGCATGTAAATAAGCAGCATATGCAACCCATGTTATAAAAGCCCAAGTTTCTTTTGGATCCCATCCCCAGTAACGCCCCCATGCTGCCTCTGCCCAAATAGCACCAGCAATAACTGAAAATGTCCATAGTGGAAATACCAGAGCAACTAATCGGTATGAGAGGTTATCTAATGCTTCAAGTGTTGGAAGTTTTTCTGCCCAAACGGGTCTATTACCTCTTTGCTCATACCTATCAAGAATTAAATATGTCCCAGCAATGCAATTTGCAAGAAGAAAAACGCCACCAGAAATAATTGCTGCCGATACATGGATAACTAACCAAGGTGATTTAAGTGCAGGCATCAGCGGTGCACTTGGTCGGTATAGCAGGGTTACCGCAGTCCCTAACGTAAGTAATGTTGAAAGAGCTGCAGGTAAACCAAGCCAACGTAACTTATATTTCTTAAGAGCGAACAAATATGCGCCACTAAATGTCAGCGCCCCAGTAATTGAGAACTCATACATATTGCCCCAGGGAACCCGGTTAGCTGAGATTCCTCTAAAAATTACGCCAGGAAGTAATAATAAGAAACCTAAAATCATAAAAGCAGTAGCAAGCCTGCCTACTCGTTCTGTCCGTGAAAAATCTAGCTTTGTTTTCTTAACTGAGTTTGCTGGTGTTTTCACCGACCAAGCAACCTCAATTGCGTGGGCTAGAAAAGCTAAAGCATAAAATAAGATTGATGAGTAAATAAGATTATTTGATAAAACTGCAGCTGAGTTATCGCTCATTACTCATCTCCTTTACTAACTCTCTAATCTCTTCTTCTAACCCTGGTATGCCATTTTTGGCAAGGCCTGCAACTTGAGTCTTTTTACCTTGCTTTACCCAAACTCTTCGCTGCCTGGTGAATAATGAGATTAACAATCCCAATATCGCAAGTATTGCACCAATCAATGCAAAACCTTTTCCAGGATCTTTAACTATTTGTAAGTTAACCCAAGAAGTCCACCCTGTAAATGTGATGCTGCCCTCACCAAAGTCATAACTTTCATTCAATACCAGCGCCTTTAAACCTATACGTTCCATTTTGCTGGTATCAATTCGATAAACCGATTGCGGAACTCCAGTGTTAAGACCTAAATCACCTTTCCAAACTGCTAACAAAAGTCGAGGATCTAAGACCTCTGGGTAGGAGGAGAAGCCACCACGTATTGGATCTCGATCTGCGGTAGGCAGAAAGGAGGCGACAAATCCAATCTGTGGCTGCATATCAGGAATCTTGATGGCTCCGATTGAAGAAAGGTTTCCATCTTGTGGCAAAAATGTTGTTGGGCCATCAAAAACAACTTTGCCAAACTTATCTTTTACAACCACGATTGGTGCATAACCATTTGCTTGAAGGTAAATCTTTGTACTTCCATAGGTCAATGGTTGGTTAACCTTAATGATTCGAGTTTCTTCTTTAGAGCCAGCGGGATTAGCTGTTAACACAGTTAGCTCATAATCAATGGCCGCATTTGTTACTGGGTCATACTCGGCTTTGAAATCTTTAACAGTTATTGAAAATGGTGGGAGTGAGTCCTCAGATTGATACTTGCCAAAACCTAAAATGTCATAAGAAGTAGGGGTGTTTATAAACCGATCACCAACATTCACAATTGCATCACCGCGGCTTCCAAGTAAGGATCCAACGCCCACTGCAATTAGGATTAAGACTAGCGATAAGTGAAAGAGTAGATTCCCACTTTCTCGGGCATAGCCTTTCTCTGCTGAGATTGAATTTTCATCTCTTCTGATCCGAAAACGCTTTTTCTTTAAATATTTTTCTACCTTATCGAGATCTACTTTTTTTATCTCAGTGTAAAACTCCATACGATCTAAGTACTTTGGGGTTAAAGGTGGCTTGGCACCAATGGCTTTTAAGTGTTCAATGCTTCTCGGTAGCACGCATCCAATTAATGAAATGAATAGCAAGAGGTAGATTGCACTAAACCAAGGTGAACTAAAGACTTCGAACATACTTAATCGATCAAGCCAAATAGCAGCTTGTGGGTTATCGATAAAATATTGCCTAACCTGAACTGGATTCTGGCTACGTTGAGGAAATAGTGAGCCTGGAATAGCAGCAACAGCAAGTAAAAGTAAAAGAATCAGTGCAATACGCATGCTGGTTAACTGGCGCCAGCACCATCGCAAAAAAGATCTGCTATCTAATACAGTGCTCATTAGATTATTGGTATGAAGCCACTAATTAGATCTCGTAAGCTGTTCATTAATTGATCCCATAGATCTGAAACCTGAAGTAAACCAATTAAAATCAGGAAACCGCCACCAAATTTTGTTATTACGCTGCCATGACTTGAAATAAATTTTCGCATTGGTTCAGCCTTATCCAAAAACAAACCCATCAAAATAAATGGAAGGCCAAGACCAAAACAATAAGCAGCAGAGAGAATAGCTCCGCGTTGCGCAGTTGCACTTTGAATTGCCAAAACTTGAACTGCGCCAAGTGTTGGTCCAATACAAGGAGTCCAGCCAATTCCAAAAGCAAATCCAAGAAGTGGCGCGAAAGTTAATCCGCTTCGCATTCGCCATACTGGTTTGAAGCTTCTATAAAATTTCTCGGTAAGTAAGAAGATAAAACCAAGTGCAATAGTTATTAACCCAAGGACAATGGAGAGCAGCCTTGAATTCTCAGCAATCATTGACCCTAGGCCACCAAATAATGCTCCATACGAAATAAACAATAAGGTGAAGCCTGAGACGAATAGCAGCGAGCCAAGAAATACCCTGCTTCTACTCTTTACATCACTCATGCCTGATGCATAGGACAGATAGCCGGGCACTAATGGAATTACACAAGGTGAAAAGAATGAGACCAAACCTGCCAAGGCTGCAACCAACATAGCCACTAGAAGATTGGCATCAAAAATTTGATCTATCAAAAACTCAATCATTGGCCAATACCTTATCCAACATCTTCTTTAAGCCAGCTACTGTTACCTCACCGCTAATTCTTACCGCAACTTTCCCATCTTGATCAATAATCAGTGTGGTTGGAATAGCATTTGGAATCAATGAACCACCAAAACCAATTAGTAAAGAATCATCAATAAATGTTGGAAATGTTAGTTTAAATGTTTCATAAAATGCTCGAGCAGATGAGAGATTATCCCTAGTCAAAATTCCGGCGAATTGAACCTGCGGATAGTTAATTGAAAACTCTTGCAGAACTGGGGCCTCAGCGCGACAGGGTGCGCACCAAGAGGCCCAGACATTTACAACTGTAACTTGATTTGAGTTAAGAGTAATTTCCCCAGTAGTTAAGGTTGGTCCAGATAATACCGGAGCACTTTTTCTTTGATCTTTTTCAACAAAAGTTGCAATGCCACTACCTGAGATAAAAGAATTTTCATTTACGCTAGAGAGGCCTCCGCCAGCGCAGCCAGTGCACATAAATAGGCAAAGTAATATTGAGATTAATTTCATTTTTTTATAGGCAGTAAGTGTTGTGCAGGTTCTATGTAATGGACCCCGCTGATCATTCCTTCTGAATCTAATTCAAATGATGTAACTGATGCTAATGAGCACTCACGTTTTCTTGGGTCATGAAGTAGCCGCCTACCCTCAACAGCTGAACGTAGTATCCAAATTGGTAGCTGGTGTGAGACGCAAATAGCATCCTTGGTGCCAGCGGCATCTCGGGCTGAAAATAATGCCTTCAACATTCTATTTATTATTTCTTCATACGGCTCCCCCCAAGAAGGTCGCCATGGGTTATATAAATAGCGCCAGGATTTAGGGTGTTTGAGTACGCCACTTCCTAGTTCAAATTTTTCACCCTCAAATACATTTCTTGCTTCAATTAAATTCTTATCTGTTGTTAGTTTCAACTTATGCTGATCAATAATTGGAGCCACTGTTTCTTGCGCACGTTGTAATGGCGAAGAGTGGATTGCTCCTAGATTTAAGTTTTTTGACCATTGCGCAACTACCTGAGCCATTTGAATCCCGCGTTCACTTAATCGCCAGCCTGGTTGAAGTCCATAAAGAATTTTCTCTGGATTATGAACCTCACCATGTCTAATGAAGTGAATTACCTGAGCCATGAGGTAAGCATAAAGCAGTGGAATTCAGGCTCGTTCGCTAGGGTAGTGATATGGCGCTCACGGAAAAGCGAGTTGCGTTCTTTGACGTCGACAACACCTTATTAAAAGGTTCAACTCTCTTCTTTTTAGGCCGTGGCATGTATCAGAGAGGATTCTTTTCAAAGAAAGATATCTCAGCCTTTGTTCTGGCAAATATCAGATATCGGTTAACAGGAAAAGAAAATAAAGATGAAATTACGAGATTTCAGAATGCTGCGACCGAGTTTATTAAAGGGCACAATGTTGTTGAGATTGAAAAAATTGGGCAGGAGATCTACGAGGAGTATGTATCACCAGCAATCTGGCAGGGCACAGTTGAAATTGCACAGCAACATTTAAGCAAAGGCGAAGAGGTATGGCTAGTTACAGCTACTCCGCTTGATATGGCTAACTTAATGGCAAAACGTTTGGGCTTTACTGGTGCATTAGGTACTAAAGCTGAGATTAAAGATGGTGTGTATACCGGCAAAATGATTGGTAATCTGTTACATGGCACTGAAAAAGCTTTGGCCATAAAAGAATTGTCGATTGAAAAAAATTTCAAATTGGAAGATTGTTATGCATATTCAGACTCTCACCACGATATTCCTCTATTGGAGGCGGTTGGTAACCCGAGAGTGATTAATCCAGATACGTTACTTGAGATTCGGGCCTACCGAGATAACTGGCCAGTATATGACTTTCGTAGGGCTCGGAGAATTAAAAAACTATTAGGTCCAATTGCTGGGCGAGCAGCTGCTCTAGCCTCAATAATTTCGCCAAGAAATCTAAAACGCAAAAGGTAATTGGTGCAAGTAAAACCCGAGTAAAGTAGGCCAGTTATGTCTACTGCTGCGATCACATTTGCCGATGAGTTGCGCTCAAGATCGGATGAAGATCTAGCTAATATTTTTAGATTAAGACCTGATCTGGTAACACCAGTACCAAATGACTTTTCGGCTTTAGCTGCACGAGCAACTTCCACTCCATCACTAGTACGGGCTCTTGACTCTCTAAATTTATGGCACTATCAAATAATTGAAGCAGCATGTGCGCTAGCTGAACCATTTAAAAAATCAGAGTTGGTTGCCGTTACTAGTGAAGAAACTACCTTTGCACTAGATCACTTATGGCAAATGGGCTTGCTATACAAAGAGGGAAATAACTATCGAACGCCTACTAATTTGAAAGTGTTAATTGGCGAAGAGCCAGCTGGGCTTGGGCCTTTTTCAGTTAAGAAGTTTGACTTTGGCGCTTTAAAAGATGTTCCTAAAACTTCGCAAGAGGTGCTAGAAAAGTTAACCTGGGGTCCTCCCAGGGGTCAGATAGCAAATATTAAAAAACCTGGAAACGCAATTGGCTGGCTATTAGATAACAATATTTTAATTCCCTTGGACTCTCACACAGTTGCTCTACCTCGCGAAATCGCAATCAAATTGCGGGGTGGAAAAATTCATAAGGAAATTTCAATCAAGCCTTCAACTTTGATTGGAAAGAAATTAGTTCAAAAACAAATAGATTTAGCTGCAGTAGCAAATGTCTCCACCATTCTTCGTTGGTGTGAGGAGCTTTTACATAATCTTTCAGATGAGCCACCTACAGCATTACGAACTGGTGGAATTGGAGTGCGTGATCTTAAGCGCATTGCTGAACACCTTGGAGTTGATGAAACTTGTGCTGGATTTGTTGCTGAGCTTTGTTACTTAGGTGGTCTGGTAGTTATTGATTCGGATGATCAAATTCTTCCAACCTCAGCCTTTGATATCTGGTTGACTAAAACTGCAGAAGAACGATGGTACTCATTAGTTGTGCTCTGGCTTGATACATCAAGGGTTAGTGGATTGATTGGAAAAGCAGGAGATAAAAGCATTGCACCCCTTGGACCAGAATTAGATCGAGCTGGCGCAGGCCTAATAAGAAGAACAACTTTAAAAGTGCTATCTGAAAATCAGCAGATCTGTCCTGAAATTAAATCTATTCAAGAAATTGTTAAGTGGTGGAATCCACAGCGAGCGAATCCAGATTTTGTGGATTGGTCCCTGCGTGAGGCTGAATGGCTGGGAATAACTGGGCAAGGCGGGATCTCTACCTTTGGAATCAAGTTGCTATCTGAGGCAGAGGATTTAGGAATTGAATCAGCACTTCCAAAACCGGTTGATCACATTTTAATTCAAGCAGACAACAGTGCGGTGGCACCTGGTCCTCTCTTGCCAGAGCTTGCATCTGAAATGGGAACTATTGCCGACATTGAAAGTAGGGGTGGTGCAACGGTTTATCGGTTTAGTGAAGCATCGATCCGACGCGGTCTAGATCACGGAAAAACTGGTGATCAAATAAAAACCTTCTTAAGTAAAACATCCAAAACACCAATGCCACAGCCGCTTGAGTATCTAATTGCTGATATAGCTAAACGCCATGGCAGATTGAGAGTTGGTTCAGCACATGCCTATATCAGGTGTGAAGATGAAGGATTAGTCCAGCAAATCTTGCATGATAAAAAGTGTGAACACTTAAGGTTGCGAAAAATAGCACCTCAGGTTTTAGTGACAGATTTTGAACTTAATGAGGTAATTAGTGAACTCAGGGAGTATGGATATTTACCAGCAGCTGAAAATGCCACTGGCGTTTTGCTGTCGCAGCCAAATTTGCGAAGATCAAAATCTCGTCCAAAGCCACCTCGCATTATCTCTGAATTTACCGCGCCTAAAGAGGTAATTGTTACATCGGCTGTAAAAAGCATTAGAACTGGTGAGCGAAGTAGAAAGGTGGAGCCAATTATTCCTGGCACATCTTCAAATGAAACCTTGGCATTGATCAATCAATACATATCAGAGGGAAAAACTTTAATGATTAGCTATGCAGACAATAATGGTGGGGTTTCAAACCGAATTATTGATCCAATCTCTATCTCCCTAGGCACGCTCACCGCTCGAGATGAAGCCAGCAATGAAATAGTGCAATTTAGGATCCCTCGAATTAATGGCGTTGCCCCAGCCCTCACCATTTTGGAAAATAAGGCAGACTTAGACCTATGAACGCACTTGCTGATATCCAACGGTTAGTTGAGTGTGAGTCTCCTACTGAGGATTTAATTGCCTGCAATCGAGTTATTGATCTAGCAGTTGAGATTTCAAATACAAGATTAAAGCCGATTGCGCAAAAAGTAATTGAAAATGGCCGGCCAGTTTTTTGGTGGGGTGCGAAAAATCCCAAAATAGTTTTATTATGTCACTTAGACACAGTTTGGCCCATTGGATCATTTCTTCCAACCTGGAAAGTTACTGGTGATCAGGCAAGTGGTCCTGGCGTATTTGATATGAAGACTGGATTTATCCAGGCGATGCATGCATTAGTTGGTATTGCAAAGGCTGAAGAAAAAGTAGCTTTGGTTGCAACGACTGACGAAGAAACTGGTAGCGCTACCTCAAAAGAGTTGATTTCTAGATTATCTAAAGGTGCTGATGCAGTTTTAGTCTTTGAGGCATCACTAGATGGCAAAGTGAAAACTGGCCGAAAAGGAACGGCGATGTATCAAATCAAAGTTACCGGACTTGCCTCCCATGCAGGATTAGATCCAGAAAAAGGAATTAATGCCACCACGGAGATGGCAAAATTAGTTTTGCAAATTGCAGCTTTAGAGAATCCAACCTTTGGCACAACCGCTGTTCCAACTGTAATGAAATCTGGAACTACTACTAATACAGTTCCAGCGTTAGCAACTTTAGATATTGATGTTCGATCCTTCACCAACGCAGAACTAGAGAGAATTGATAAATCAATTAGGAGTTTGACCAGTGATGTCGCAAAGGTTGAGGTCACGGGAGGAATCAATCGTCCACCCCTCGAAGATGTGAGCACCTTGGCACTTTATGAAAAGTTGGAAACTGTCGCTGCTGCTTTATCCCTTCCTAAAATTGGAAACGCAAGTGTGGGGGGTGCTAGTGACGGCAATATTGCAGCCGCAGTCGGTGCAAAGGTTCTAGATGGTCTAGGAGCTGATGGGCATGGAGCTCACGCGCCGAGCGAATTTATTAAAATTTCAACAGTTGAGCCAAGAATTAGATTAATTAATGCATTTATCAAAGAGCTATTGAAATGAGTGATGGTCCTTTAATTGTTCAAAGCGATAAAACACTTTTACTAGATATCGATCACATTCTCTCTGATGAATGTCGAAGGGCTATCGCATCTTTTGCTGAGTTAGAAAAATCTCCAGAACATATTCACACCTATCGATTAACTCCTCTTGGATTATGGAATGCCAGAGCCTCTGGACATGATGCTGAAGAGGTTATTGATATTTTAATTAAGTACTCAAGATATGCAGTTCCTCATGCATTGTTGGTTGATATAGCTGAAACCATGTCTCGATATGGACGTTTGCGACTTGAAGCTCATCCAGTTCATGGGTTGATCTTGGTTTCAAATGATGCTGCGGTTTTAAAAGAGGTTACCCGCGGTAAAAAAGTAGCGCCAATGCTTGGTAAGCAATTAGATGTTGAAACTATTGTTGTTCATCCAGGTCAGCGAGGATTTTTAAAACAAGCGCTCTTAAAATTAGGTTGGCCGGCTGAGGATTTTGCTGGATATGTTGATGGTGAACACCATGAGATTTCATTACGCCAAGATGGTTGGAAAATTAGAAAATACCAAGAGCTAGCTGCTGAAGGTTTTTGGCATGGTGGTTCAGGTGTTGTAGTACTACCTTGTGGCGCTGGTAAAACTATTGTCGGAGCAGCTGCAATGGCACATGCAAAGGCCACAACTTTGATTTTGGTAACAAACACTGTTGCTGCAAGGCAGTGGCGGGAGGAGTTACTACGCCGAACTGACTTAAATGAAGATGATATTGGTGAATACAGTGGGGCGAAGAAAGAGATACGCCCAGTAACAATCGCCACCTATCAAGTTATGACCACCCGTAAAAAAGGGATTTATGCCCACCTAGATCTTTTTGATGCAATTGATTGGGGTTTAATTATTTATGATGAGGTTCATCTATTACCTGCACCAATCTTTAGATTTACTGCTGACATTCAATCTAGGCGCAGGCTTGGTTTGACTGCAACCTTAGTTAGAGAAGATGGTATGGAGGGTGAGGTTTTTTCCCTAATTGGACCGAAAAGATTTGATGTTCCATGGAAAGAGATAGAAGCACAAGGTTATATCGCGCCTGCAGATTGTGTTGAAGTAAGGATCACGTTAACTGATGCTGAGCGTTTAAATTATGCCACCGCAGAACAAGAAGATCGTTATCGTTTTTGCTCAACTTCACAAACCAAAAAAGATGTCGCAGTTGCATTGGCAAAGCAGCATGCAAATGATCAGGTGCTAGTAATTGGCCAATATATTGATCAGTTAGATCAACTATCAGAGGCATTGTCTGTACCTGTTATAAAAGGTGATACCCCAATTAAAGAACGTGAGCGGCTTTATTCTCTATTTAGATCTGGCGAGATCAAGTGTTTAGTCGTTTCCAAGGTAGCCAACTTTTCAATTGATTTACCTGAGGCAACAATCGCTATTCAAGTTTCTGGCACATTTGGATCACGGCAAGAGGAAGCTCAACGGTTAGGCCGAATTTTGCGACCCAAAGCAGATGGCAGGGGTGCTCGGTTTTATTCACTAGTTGCACGCGACACTATTGACCAAGATTTTGCTCAAAACCGCCAGCGCTTTTTGGCTGAACAAGGGTATGCCTATCGAATTATTGACGCAGATGAGGTTATGAAAAAAAATTAACCATTAATTGCTTTAGTAAATCTAGCTAAGTCCACTCGCCAATAATCATGAACTTTTCCATCAATAAGTATTACAGGCACTTGCTCACCATACTCTTTTTCTAACTCACTATTGTTATCAATTAATTTAATTTCTAAACTAAATTTATTTTCAAACTTCACTGAATTAATTTGGTCGATTGCTACTTCACAGAGATGGCAGCCAGATCGGGAATAAACCGTTACTTTTTTCATTTATGAAGCCCGAATAACTGCCACTGTCCATAGGCAAAAAAAGACTGGGTGTAGTTTTGCTTAAATATTGCTGATAGATCTACTGATGGCATAGACCAATGATCTCAGACTGTTAGCCTTAAGCCTATGCGCTTGAAATCAATTATCACCTCAGTCTTGGTGGTTGCCTCTTTTCTGATTGCTCCGATCTCAAACGCATCTGCATTAGGAATCAAAGTAGCTCCTGCTAATTGGGTTAACATCTATGCCGGTGGTAATTCTGTATCGGTACAGGCCACTCCGAGATTGCCATCAGCGAACTTGGAGAAGAAGAGCAATTTTCTTATCAACTTTAATACAGTCCCATCAATAGCCAGACCTGCTATTCAAGCTGCAGTGGATATTTGGTCTGAAAACTTTGCCTCAACCGTTCCAATAAATGTCAATGTGAAATGGGGTAGCTCCTCTAGCTATGGAGTTTTGGCATCAGCGAGCGCCAAAAACAATTTCTCTAATTTCAACGGTGCTCCTGATAAAACTCTGTACTACGCATCTGCACTAGCCAATGCCTTGGCTGGTCGAGATTTGGATCCAACCTCACCTGAAATTGAGATCTCAATTACTTCAAATGCTCCGTGGTATTACGGCACTGATGGTATTTGTCCGGCGAGAAGTTTTGATTTAGTTTCAGTGATTTTGCATGAAATGGGACATGGTCTGGGATTTGTTTCTGGCAATTACTATGAACCATTTTCAGGTTTTGGCAGAGTAGATCAGCCAACGCCATTTGATGCTTACGCACAACTTCCAGATGGTAGACGTTTAGCTGATATGCCCTCACCATCTTTAGAGGCTGGTAAAGCAATGACCTCAGATCTATTCTGGTCTGGCGAGAATGCAATTAAGGCTAATAACGGTATTAAGCCAAAGCTTTACACACCATCTATATACGAGGCTGGCTCTTCAATCAGCCATCTAGATGAAGCAACTTTTTCTAAATCTGTTGACAACGCAGTTATGACTCCAAATTTAGACTCTGGTGAGGTGTTCCATCTACCTGGTCCATTAGTGCTAGCTATGTTTGAAGATATGAGGCAAAAGCCACCAGCTGGAGTCGCAGCCGGCACTCCACAACCACCACAAAATGTTAAGGCTTTAATTGGTGATAAAAGCGCAATTGTAAAATTTGATCCGCCAGTAAATTTCAGATCAGCTCAAGTTTCAAGGTATGACGTAACAAATATTCAAACAGGAAGTGTAGTAAGTGTTACTGAAAGCCCGGTAACTATCTCTGGGTTAAAAAATGGCACTAAATACACATTTTCAGTTACGGCCACAAACTCACTAGGAACTTCCAACTCGGTAAATACAAATTCAATTACCCCTCAACCAGCATGGAAGAGCTCAGTAATTGATGCCACAGCTGATGCTAAATATCTAGCTACTGGCATCTATGCCGGTAAGCCAGTTATTGCTTATAGCGATGGCAAAAAAGGTGATTTGAAATTAGCCACTTTTAGTGGGAATAAATGGGGTATCAAAACAATTGATGGAAACTCCACAACTTTAGGTAAGACAACCAATGATGTATCTGGTTATATCTCTATGTGCACCTCAGTAAGTGGTAGAACAAATTATTTGCACATTTTCTATGCTGATCTAAAGGATAAAGATCTTCGATATGCCGTATACGACGGTAAAAGTTGGTACTACGAAATCGTTGATGGAGATGCCTTATCTATCCAGGATTACAAAGAGTTTCCAAGAAAACGTGGTGGCTCCGATGTTAGCGTTTCAAGTGCCTGCGCTGTCACCTCATCAGGGGTCCAAGTATTTTACCGAGATGAATCGCAGGGAATTTTATTAGGTGCAGTCAAAGACAGGCTTGATTGGCGGTATGAAATTGTTGATGGCGATAAGGACACCGAGGATCGAACAACTGGTGATGTTGCCTTCCATTTGAAAGCAACCACCGTTGGAAAGAAAATTCATTTGATATATGACTCTGTTCGCGGTTTTGATATGGAAAGAAATGTAACTCGAAGTGAGATGAGATATGCGACGAGAAGCAGTGCATTTGTGGAGGATTGGACTTACAAAACTTTAGATATTCCCGGCAATGGAGTTTCGGTTGCCGGTTATGACGTAGCAATTTTCAACGGAGCAAGAGGCATTAATACAGGTTGGTTTACGGGAACTGGTGCATCATTTCCAAATCCAAACCAAATCAGATATCAATTATTTGGTGCAAGCTCATTTACGGATGCCTCATCAGTTGAGTTTGGAGTACCAAACTCGCCAATTGTTATGGATGATAGAACAATTATGTTTGGGTGCCAACTGAGGTTATGTGCATTAAATCAAGCTAATAGATTGGTGAGTTTGATTTCTAATGGCACAGTTCAGGAAGGTTCGCTAAGTAGTTGGATCACCTTAAATAAAATTAGATACGCCGTTGCCGGCGTATCTGGAAAGTTAACTCTCTTTAAACCCTAATTGGGTTTTGTTTACTTAGCGTTGCGACGCTGAATTCTGGTCTTCTTAAGAAGTTTTTTATGCTTCTTCTTAGCCATGCGCTTGCGACGCTTCTTAATTACTGAACCCATTTTGCTCCTTTATTGATTCAAACTATAGTCAAAGATTACTGGTTAACCACTGCTAAACCAAAACTCACACCCGAATCAGTGATTACAACAGTTCCAATTTCATTATTTGATGCAATTGCAACTGCTGGGAAAGAGAGTGTGCTGGCAGAGATAACTTCACCCTTCTTGCCCAATTCAAGGAGCACTGGCGAGGGGGTTTTAGGTTTCCAGGTAGGTACACCTTTAATCGCACCTGATGATACAAATGTGGCCCAAGTATTGTTGCTAACACTAGCCAAAGCTGATGATCTGGATTGGTATCTGACATTCCAAGCAGGTTTATTTAGAGCAGAAAACTTAGTAATGGCCGCTTCTTGTTTATTTGAGTATAAAACGCGACCGGCTTGCAATAAACCTGCCTCAATAGAATTCCAACTTCTAGTTGTATTTTTCAATGTAGCTCGAGCTACCTGCTGTAGTGAACCTGAACTAGAGATTCTTAAGGTAATCGCATCTAATTTACTTAGTGGCTTTACCTTTAATAATAATTCACCACTTGCACCGACTGCGGTTAAACCACCATCAACATTCAAAATAGCATCGTTGATTTGGGTATTTTTAGATCCAAATTTAATTATTGGAGAAAAAGTACCTGTTTTGGTTGTTGATAAATAAAAACCTGAAGTTGTAGTTTTTTCATAAAGGGTACCTACAATTATTAAATTACTTCCTGATATCAATACTTTTCTAGGAGAGATAATATTGGGAGAGAGAAACTCATATGAATTTAACAAGTTTCCTGTATTACTTACTTGCCAAAGCTTAATTCTGTTAAGTGGTGAAGTAGCAGGCTGAAGTGGATCAATTATCACGTTATCTGGGTTTAAAACTCTTGTTGGAGATGGAGTGGGGGTTGGTACTACCTGTGATGAGCTTGCACCAACAACCCAGATGCTCCCATCTGTATCAAGTGCGGCAGAGGATGCGATTTCATCACCTACTCCAGGCAACCTTAAACTCCACATTGGAGCACCAATTGATGAGTAACTAGTGATAAATCCATCGCTTAATCCGGTGAGGGTTCCAGTTAGCCAAGGTAAAGAGCTGGATTCGGTTGTACCTACCAACACAATACTTACTGGAGTTAGCAATACATCACTTATTTGATCTGATTTGGTGTAATTCAATTCAACTAATGATTTTGATGTCTTCATAGTTACAGCGTTAGCTGGAGCCAGAGGAATTGATAAAGCTAACAAAATTATTATCAAATTTTTTTTCAAGCTAACTCCTGAGCCCGATTCTTAGCAGCACTCATAGCTTTGAAAATGATATTTTCCAGATCGGTATTAGAAAACACCTCAAGCGCAGCTGCGGTAGTACCTTTTGGACTAGTTACATTTTTTCGTAATGTAGCTGCATCTAAATTACTTTCTTTTAACATTGCAGCTGAGCCAGAGATTGTTTCAATTGCTAATCTAGTAGCAATTTCATCTGTTAAACCCAGCTCAACTCCGGCCTTGACCATCGCCTCAACAAAATAGAAGAAGTAAGCGGGGCCAGATCCACTTAATGCAGTTACAGCATCTATTTGGTCCTCTGAGACTACAACTACCTCTCCAGTAGTTGAAAACAAATCTGCAGCAATCTTTAATTCATCACCACTTACTGTTGCGCTAGCTGCAATCGCTGAAATTCCCTTACCGATTTGTGCTGGCGTATTTGGCATTGCCCTGATAACTGAATTATTTGTCTGTAATTGATCTGATATAAATTTAATTGTTTTCCCGGCAGCAATTGAGACAATTAATGTTTCAGGCTTAATTGTTTGCTTTAAATCCTTTAAAACATCGGCTAAATCCTGTGGTTTAACTGCCAGAAAAATTACATCACAGCTTCTCCCAATTGCCAAGATCTCTTTAACTTCAACTCCATATTGGTTTTTAATTTGCTCCAGCTTTTCTTGGCTTTTATCGGCAATACAAATTTGATCACTCTTTAGTGATTTCGCTATCAAACTCTTTATGATTGAAGATCCCATCACGCCAACACCTATAAAGCCTATGCATTTATTTGCAATTGATGTACTCATACTTCAAGCCTACCCAATTAGTCTTTAACCACACTTAACCCTTAAACTATGGCGTTATGGTGAGCAAAAGCAGAGATAAATCCAAGCTATCAAAGAATGAGGTTGCTCCCAATTTTGCGCGGGATTGGGTTGAGTTTGAAAACCCAGAAAATCCTGAGGAAATTTTTAAGTGTGATTTGACCTGGTTGACATCATATTGGCAATGTATTTATGGAAATGGTTGCTGTGGAATTGATGGCGACAAGCCAGATGCTGGTTGTTGTTCAGATGGTGCCTACTACACCGGTAAAGAGGATGAAAAAAGAGTTTTTGAAGCAGCTAAAAAATTAACCAAAGCTGATTGGCAGTTTTATGATCAAGCCAGACCAAAAAAATCTGGTGGAAAATTACAAATTACCGAAATTGGATTAGATAAAGATCGAAAAACTAAAAAGGTTAAGGATTCATGCATTTTTCTAAATCGCGTGGGCTATACAGCACCGGGATATAGCGGATCATTTGGCTGTGCACTTCACCACTTGGCAGTAAAAGAGCAAGTTCATTTTGTTGATACTAAACCTGACATCTGTTGGCAGTTGCCTATTCGTCGATCATGGGAATCTCGTGAAATGGGTGGCAAAGAAATTACTATTGTTGTTATTGGCGAGTACACCAGGGCTGCTTGGGGTGAAGGGGGTGCTGATTTTGATTGGTATTGCACAAGTAACTCCGAAGCCCATGTTGGCAAGGTTCCGGTATATCAATCCAGCAAAGTTGAGTTAATTAAAATGATGGGACCAAAGGGATATGCCGAACTAGTGAAATTATGTGACAGTCGAATGGCTGCGATAACTGCCACCCGTAAAGCACAAAAAAAGCGTGAACTTCCACTCTTTGTTATTCACCCTGCCACAAAAGCTGTGCAAGAAGGACGATAGTCAGCGCCAGCCATTAGATTAAAGCCATGGCAAAAGCACCAGCAAAGGATCCATTTCGATGTGTTGAGTGTGGCTGGAGTGCAACAAAATGGGTTGGCAGGTGCGGTGAATGCCAAGCTTGGGGAACTGTTGAAGAGATCGCAGCTCCAAAAAAACTTTCATTAGTCGCTGGCGCAATAACCTCAGCTGCGAAACCAATTGGTGATGTTGATTTAGCAAGTGCGAAAGCTAGAAGCAGTGGGGTTGGTGAACTAGATCGAGTTTTAGGTGGTGGGTTAGTACCAGGCGCTGCAATTCTGCTCGCTGGCGAACCTGGCGTTGGCAAGTCCACGCTACTTCTAACAGTTGCAGCAGAAACTGCCAAACAAGGAATTCTTGCTTTATACATAAGTGGTGAAGAGTCTGCTTCCCAGGTTCGTTTACGGGCGGAAAGATTAAATGCAATCGATAAAAACTTGTGGTTAGCAGCAGAGTCAGATTTAGGCGCAGTTATTGCCCATATAGATTCAGTAAAACCTGAGTTATTAGTTATTGATTCAATTCAAACTATTTCTAGTACCACAGTTGATGGCGCACCAGGTGGTGTTACCCAAGTTCGTGAGATTGCTGCAGCATTGATTCGAATTGTCAAAGAGCGATCAATTACCTTAGTGTTGGTTGGACATGTAACAAAAGATGGCTCAATAGCTGGCCCACGATTATTAGAGCACTTAGTAGATGTAGTTCTTAATTTTGAAGGTGAGCGTCACTCTCGCCTTAGATTAATCAGAGCGATAAAAAATCGATTTGGTGCCTCTGATGAGGTTGGATGTTTTGATTTAAATGATTCTGGAATAGTTGGATTACCAGATCCAACTGGCTTATTCACATCCCGTCACACCGATCCTGTTCCTGGCACCTGTGTCACAGTTGCATTGGAAGGAAGAAGGGCCTTACTTGCTGAGATTCAATCACTAGTTAGTGCACCAAACTCAGATGGTAGAGATTGGGGTAACTCAAGGCGAGTCACAAGTGGCTTGGATAACTCACGCACTGCAATGACTTTGGCTGTGTTAGAGCTTAGGGCAGGAATTAAAATCTCAGGCCGAGATGTTTATGTTGCCACCGTTGGCGGAATGAAAATTAATGAACCATCGGCTGATCTTGCGGTAGCGCTTTCGGTAGCATCGGCTGCTAAAGGTTTAGCTCTTCCAGCAGATTTGGTTGCAATTGGTGAGGTTGGTTTGGCCGGTGAGATTAGAAAAGTTACTGGAATTACTCAACGAGTTTCAGAGGCTGCGCGGCTTGGTTTTAAAAGAGCAATTGTGCCAGTAGGTAGTGATTTAAAAATTGCTGGAATTGAGATACTGGAGGCAGCTCGTGTTGAGCAGGCCATTAGTAAGGTGAAGATTAATTAGTTGGTGGATCTACTAAGAATAAGGTGCTGGTAAAACCACCATCTACTGGGATTGCAACACCTGTTACGAAATCACTATCTGAACTTCCTAAAAACTTTGCGATACCAGCAAAATCTGCTGGTTCTCCCCACCTACCGGCTGGAGTTCTATCAAGTACTTTATCTACAAAATTTGGTAAAGATCTAGTTTGCTCAGTTAGTTCTGTTTTAATCCAACCTGGAAGCACACTATTTACTTGAATATTATCTCGGCCCCACGCATTGGCTAAACTCATAGTTAATTGCACAACCGCGCCTTTAGTTGCCGCATAAATTGGTGCTATCCCAAAACCAAATACACTAGTTAGTGAGCCAATAGTTATTATTTTTCCACCACCACGCTTTTTCATTGACGGATAAACTGCTTGGCAGCAATCAAAAACTCCAGTTAGATTGACTTTTATTATTTGATCAACTTCATTGGGTAAGTACTCTTCTGGGGCTTTACGAATATTTATGCCAGAATTAGCAACTAAAATATCAACGCCGCCAAACTCTTTTTCGGTATCAATCATCCCCTGATCGATTTGGACTTTATCTGCAACATCAACATTGAATGCTTTTGCGTTAACACCGAGTGATTTTAGTTTTGCTACCGCAGCTTCGCTTTTTTCAGTATTACGAGCCCAGATCGCGATGTCAGCACCAGCTTGTGCTAGGCCGGTAGCAAATCCCAAACCAATACCACCGTTGCCGCCAGTAACAACTGCAACTTTTCCCTTAAGGGACATTATGCAGAGGCTGGGTCTGTTAAATCTTCAAATGAATCTGGGAGCGCAGTTTTTGCAGTTCCTTTAAAAGTAAAGGTTGCGGTATCCGTTTCATCTGAAACATCAACCAAAATAATCTCACCAGCTTTTAGATCACCAAATAGCATCTTCTCAGATAACACATCTTCAAGCTCTCGCTGAATTGTTCTACGCAATGGGCGAGCGCCAAGGACTGGGTCATAACCACGCTTTGCCAGTAATGACTTAGCAGCGGTGGTTAACTCAATTCCCATATCTTTTGCTTTTAATCGTTCATCTAATTGAGCAACCATTAGATCCACAATCTTGACTATCTCATTTTCAGTTAACTGGTGGAAGACCACAATGTCATCAATACGGTTTAAGAACTCAGGGCGGAAGTGGGTCTTTAACTCATCTCCTACCTTTGCCTTCATTCGCGCATAACTTCCCTGTGCATCTGCCACATTGGCAAAGCCAAGTGAGAGTGATTTAGAGATATCGCGGGTTCCAAGGTTGGTTGTCATGATGATGATGGTGTTTTTAAAGTCAACAACTCGACCTTGGGCATCAGTTAGACGACCATCTTCTAACACTTGTAGCAATGAATTGAAGATATCTGGGTGTGCTTTTTCGATCTCATCAAATAACACAACTGAGAACGGACGACGACGAACCTTCTCAGTTAATTGGCCACCCTCGTCATAGCCAACATAACCAGGAGGGGCACCGAATAAGCGTGACGCTGTGTGTTTTTCAGAGTACTCAGACATATCTAATTGAATTAATGCATCAGCATCACCAAATAAGAATTGCGCCAAGGTTCTAGATAACTCTGTCTTTCCAACACCAGATGGTCCGGCAAAGATAAATGATCCACCAGGGCGTTTTGGATCTTTAAGTCCAGCACGAGTTCGTCTAATTGCTTGTGACAAAGCTTTAATTGCTTGATCTTGGCCAATCACACGGCGGTGTAATTCATCCTCCATCTTAAGTAAGCGAGCAGTCTCTGCCTCGGTTAACTTAAATACTGGAATACCTGTTGCAGTTGAAAGAACCTCAGCAATCAATTCCTCATCAACCTCAGCAACCACATCAAGATCGCCCGCTTTCCAATTCTTTTCTTTATCAGCTTTTTCAGTAATTAATGATTTTTCTTTATCGCGAAGTGCAGCTGCTTTTTCGAAATCTTGCCCATCAATAGCAGACTCTTTTTCCTTGCGTGCAGCAGCAATTTTGTCATCATATTCACGAATTTCAGGTGGCACAGTCATACGGCGAATTCGAAGGCGAGAGCCAGCCTCATCAATTAAATCAATTGCCTTATCTGGCAAATGACGATCTGACACATAGCGATCTGCCAAAGTTGCAGCAGAGACTAAAGCTCCATCTGAAATGGAGACCTTGTGGTGGCTCTCATAACGATCGCGAAGTCCCTTTAAAATTTCAATTGTGTGGGCAACGGTTGGTTCTGCAACCTGAATTGGCTGAAAGCGTCGCTCTAGTGCAGCATCTTTTTCTAGGTGCTTTCGGTACTCATCTAAAGTAGTCGCACCAATTGTCTGTAACTCACCTCGAGCCAGCATTGGCTTTAAGATTGAAGCTGCATCGATTGCACCCTCAGCCGCTCCTGCACCAACTAATGTGTGAATCTCATCAATAAACAAAATGATATCCCCGCGAGTGCGGATCTCCTTTAGTACCTTCTTTAATCGCTCCTCAAAATCACCACGGTATCTAGATCCGGCAACCAATGCGCCAAGATCTAATGAGTAAAGTTGTTTATCCTTTAAAGTCTCTGGAATATCACCTTTGACAATTGCTTGAGCTAAACCTTCAACAACCGCTGTCTTTCCGACCCCTGGCTCACCAATTAATACTGGATTATTTTTAGTTCTTCGAGAGAGCACCTGCATAACGCGCTCGATCTCTTTTTCTCTACCAATTACTGGATCTAACTTTCCTTCTCTTGCTGCTTGAGTAAGGTTTCGACCAAATTGATCCAAAACCAATGATGTTGATGGTTGACCCTCTGCTGGTCCACCAGCGGTTACCGCCTCTTTGCCTTGATAACCAGATAGCAATTGAATTACCTGCTGGCGAACTCGAGATAAGTCAGCGCCAAGTTTTACTAGAACTTGTGCAGCAACTCCCTCACCTTCGCGGATTAATCCTAAAAGAATATGTTCAGTACCAATGTAGTTATGACCTAATTGCAAAGCTTCACGTAGTGAAAGCTCTAAAACTTTTTTAGCTCGAGGAGTAAATGGAATGTGCCCAGATGGTGCTTGTTGACCTTGACCAATAATCTCTTCTACCTGTGAGCGAACAGCTTCTAATGAGATGCCAAGAGATTCAAGTCCCTTAGCTGCAACGCCTTCACCTTCATGAATTAAACCTAAAAGAATATGTTCAGTACCGATGTAGTTGTGGTTGAGCATGCGTGCTTCTTCTTGCGCCAGCACAACAACACGTCTGGCACGATCGGTAAACCGTTCAAACATTGCTCAAACCTTTCCGGTCTTAATGTAAATAGCCTAATGCCAAGTTGGGAGATTGTGCACTTCGATTAGGCTGTGAATAACTAACCCATATCTTGGGCCGGTTATGCCTCTATAACCCCATACTTGGGGTGTTTATGCCCAAAAACTTAAAGAATTTTAAGCATCCTGGTATTTCCCAGTGTGTTGGGTTTAACACTCTCCAGATCCAGGAATTCAGCTATTCCCTCATCATAGGATCGAAGAAGTTGAGCATAAATTTCAGGATCTACTGGGGCACCTTTTATTTCATTAAATCCGTGAGAGCCAAAAAACTTAGTTTCAAATGTTAGGCAAAATACTTTCTTTACTCCGACCTCTTTTGCCTTAGCTAAAATATTTTCTAAAATTAAATGTCCAACACCTTTACCATGCATTTGCTCTACAACTGCGACTGTTCTAACTTCGGCAATATCCTCCCAAAGCACATGCAGCGCTCCGCAACCTATAACTTCGCCATCAGACTCTGCAACTACAAACTCTTGTACGCTTTCAAATAGGGTAACTGTCTCTTTAGAAAGCAGCTTTCGTTCTACTGCATAGGTATCAACAATTGCTCTTATCTTTTTAACATCAGAGGTTCTAGCGGGCCTAACTACAACAGTCATTACTCATCTCCAGCAGTTGGCTTCACCAGTGGAAATAAAATGGTCTCCCTGATTCCTAATCCTGTAAGTGCCATCAACAATCTATCTACACCCATACCCATGCCGCCCATTGGTGGCATGCCATGCTCCATCGCTTTTAAGAAATCCTCATCTAATCCCATCGCCTCTAAATCACCAGATGCACCAAGTTTTGCCTGCTCAACCAATCGCTCACGTTGAATAACTGGATCCACCAACTCTGAGTAACCAGTTGCCAACTCAAAGCCTTCAACATAAAGATCCCATTTTTCAGCTACGCCAGGTGTTTCACGATGTGCCCGAACCAATGGTGAGGTGTCAATCGGAAAACCCATTACAAATGTTGGGGCGGTTAACTTCTTTATTACCGTGTGTTCAAATATCTCTTCAGCAATCTTGCCCTTAATCCATTTTGGATCAAGCTTTATACCTAACTTTGCCGCTATTTTCTTAAGCTCATCGATTGAGCTCTCTCCCGTAACCTTTTCACCAATCGCCTCTGAAATTGCCTCAAAGAGCGATATCTGTTTCCACTCACCACCAAGATCTAACTCTCTGCCATCATGATGCTTTACTTTATGAGAACCAAAAACTGCTTTAGCAGCATCCTGTACAAGATCTTTGGTTAATTTAGCCATACTCTGCCAATCACCATATGCCTCATATGTTTCAATCATGGCAAACTCTGGTGAATGAGATGAGTCAGCTCCTTCATTGCGAAAGTTTCTGTTAATCTCAAATACCTTTTCAAGACCGCCAACGACACATCGCTTTAAATACAACTCAGGGGCGATTCGCAAAAAAAGATCCATTTCATATGCATTACTAAAAGTTTTAAATGGTCTTGCCGCTGCCCCACCATGCATTACTTGCAGCATTGGTGTTTCTACCTCTAAGAAATTTTTGTTGTGAAATGTCTGCCGCAATGATTTCATAACTGCTGGGCGCAATCTGGCATTACTTCTTGCCTCTGGTCGAACAATTAAGTCCACATAACGCATTCGTACACGACTTTCCTCAGAGAGCGGTTTGTGCTCAACTGGCAGTGGCCTTAGAGACTTAGCTGCTAATGCAAAGGAGTTTGCCAGAATCGATAACTCACCTCGCTTAGATGTAATAACCTCACCTGTTACTGAAACTATGTCACCTAAATCAATTTCAGATTTCCAGATCTCAAGTTGGGTATCACCTATTTTGTCTAATGAAAACATTGCTTGAAGCTCAGTACCGTCACCTTCGCGTAAATTTGCAAAACACAACTTGCCGGTATCTCGCTTAAAAATAACGCGGCCGGTAACTGATTCAATAACACCGGTAGCTACATCAATTGGTAAGTCTTTATGTTTAGTTCTAATTTCTAAAAGGGAGGTAGTGCGTGGAACAGATACTGGATAAGGCTGGCCACCTCGACTTAATATTGCAGCCCGCTTTTCTCGCCGGATCCGCAGTTGTTCGGGTAGATCATCTTCATCAGCCATGATGTGCTAAATCTTAGCGTGTGCTGAACGAAGTTATGAATTAATTTCGCTCATGTACTAAGCGCAATCCGATCAGTGTCAGATCTGGTTCATGAAATTCGATCATCTCACTAATTCCAAGTACCAAAGGTGCAAGCCCACCAGTTGCGATTACGCAGACATCACCAGAATCTGGATATAAATCAGCTAACTCATCAATTATTCGATTGACTAATCCATCAACCTGGCCAGCAAATCCAAATATGGTTCCTGATTGCAGAGCCTCTACAGTATTTTTCCCAATCACAGATCTTGGTTTTACTAATTCAACCTTACGAAGTTGTGCAGCTCTTGCCGCTAATGCATCTACTGAGATTTCAATTCCAGGAGCTAGAGCGCCTCCCAAAAACTCTCCCTTTGGTGAAACCACATCTAAATTTGTTGAAGTTCCAAAATCTACAACGATTGAAGGACCTTCTGCGCCATACAAAGTAAAAGCAGCAAGTGAGTTAACAATCCGATCAGCACCAATCTCTTTTGGATTATCTACTAATAGAGGCACTCCGGTTTTAACACCTGGCTCAATTATGGTGGTCTTTACATCTTGAAAATGTTCATCTAATAATTTTCTAATCTCTCGCAGAACTGCCGGCACAGTTGAACAGATTGCCACCCCAGTAACTTCAAAATCTGCAACCAATGCTGAGTACTGAAGCCAAAGCTCATCTGCGGTATCTCGTGGGTCGGTTTTTACGCGCCAGGATTGTTCCAACTTATCTTTGTTAAAAATTCCCAAAACTGTATTGGTATTTCCAACATCTATTGCAAGCAACATTATTTTCCCTTTCTAAAATCTAGGCCAATATCTAATGCAGGTGATGAGTGTGTTAACGATCCAACCGCCAAGTAATCAACCCCAGTATTTGCATAAGCTTTTGCATTTTCAATTGTTAAGCCACCAGATGCCTCAAGCTTTACACTTCCGGCCGTTATTGCCACCGCCTCCTCGCACATTTTCGTACTCATATTGTCAAGCAAAATTAAATCTGGTTTTAAGCCAAGTGCTTCTTTAAGTTGTTCAATGGAATCAACCTCAATCTCAATGAATTTTCCAGGGAACATTTTTTTAATTGCGTTAAATGCTCCTGTAATACCACCTGCTGCTGCGATGTGATTATCTTTAATTAACGCAGATTCAGATAATGATTGACGATGATTTACTGCGCCTCCCGTCCGAGTGGCGAATTTTTCTAAGCTGCGTAATCCAGGGGTGGTTTTTCGAGTATCTCGAATCTGGCATTTGGTTCCAGCAACCTCGGCTACCCATTTACTTGTTAATGTAGAAATTCCACTTAGGTGAGATAGGAAATTAAGTGCAGTTCTTTCAGCAAGTAACATCTTTTGGGTGTTACCTTGAACTGAAATCAAAACTTTACCTGCACTCACCTTGGCTCCTTCATCAACTAAAACCTCATAATGATTAACACCGCAGTACTCAAGGACAGCAGCGGCAACATGTAATCCGCAAACGACTCCTGCTGTTCGAGCAACAAACTCCCCTGTTGATACTTGAGAAGATGTAATAGTTGCCGTCGAGGTTAAATCCTCACCACCTGCCAAATCTTCACTAATCGCATCTTTTACTTGTTGGAAAATATGATTAGGTGAAAGACCTAACTTTTTTAAGTTATCGCGAAGCTGATTCACTCAAATCGCCCCCAATTCACTTTTCCAATTGCCTGCTGAATCAAACTGTTGAATGATTCTACTCAACCATTTTGCCTCGCTGTTTGGAAAATCACTACGCCAGTGTGAACCTCTAGATTCAGTTCTTAACAATGCTGCTTTCACGATTACAGTTGCCAGTAAGTGAAGGTTTGTCGCCTCCCAGGCCTCAATACATGGCTCTGTGCTAGTTAACTTAGATAACTCATCTAAAGTTTGTAGAGTTCTAGTTAATGAAGCCTCTGACCTTAAGACTCCAGCACCTTCACTCATTGCAATTTGCAATGGCAAAAGAATTTTAGGATCCAACAACAAGGTTTTTTCGTCATCAACCGCCTCTTGTTGGGCAGGTAACTCTTTTGATAACGCCGCAGCAATTCTTGCGCCAAATACCAACCCTTCTAAGAGTGAGTTGGAGGCAAGTCGATTTGCACCATGGGCGCCAGTACATGCTGATTCACCACATATGTAAAGACCATCAACAGATGACTTTCCATTCAAATCAACTAGCACACCCCCTGATGCGTAATGTGAGGCAGGTGCCACAGGAATCTTCTCTTTTGTGGGATCGATACCATTTTGCATACATGAGGCATAAATTGTCGGGAATCTATTTGCAAAATCTTTAATTTTTGTTGCATCTAACCAAACATATGGTTGACCACTTAACTTCATTTGATTAAAAATCTCTATTGCGACTACATCTCTAGGAGCCAAATCAGCTTGCGGATGTTTGCCAATCATAAATTGTTCATTTTTTGCATTTAATAAAATTGCACCTTCGCCACGAACTGCCTCGCTGATTAATGGTTGCTGACCTCTATTTGCAAGGTCTCGCCATAAAACAGTTGGATGGAATTGAATGAATTCAACATCAGCAACTTTGGCACCCGCCCTAAGTGCAAGTGCCACACCATCGCCAGTTGATACTGCTGGATTAGTAGTTTGCGAGTAAACCTGACCAAGTCCACCGGTAGCAACCACTACGGCTCGAGCTAATGCTCTGCCAACACCATCTCTACTTCCAGTACCAATTACATGCAAAGTCACGCCGCAAACTCGACCAGTGGCACTCTTTAGAGCATCAATTACAAGTGCGTGCTCAATAACCTCAATACCTGAATCCCCTTTAACTGCAGCAAGTAATGCTCTAGAAACCTCTGCTCCAGTGGCATCACCTCCTGCATGCAAAATTCTGTTTCTTAAATGTCCACCCTCGCGAGTTAAGGCAATCTCACCAGTTTCAGATTTATCAAATACTGCACCGTGTGCAATTAATTTTCTTACTGCTTCTGGTCCCTCTGAAACCAAAACATCTACGGCTTTGATATCGCACAATCCTGCACCTGCCGCCAAAGTATCTTTTTTATGCTGATCAGGTGTATCACCTGGTCCAAGTGCTGCTGCAATTCCACCTTGTGCCCATTTTGTTGAACCTTCATTGATTTGAGCTTTTGTTACTAACAAAACTGATAAACCGTATGAACGCAGATTCAATGCAGTGGTAAGTCCTGCTACGCCAGAGCCAATAACAATTACATCAGCTGATGTGCTCCAGCCAGGTAAGCCAGTTAGTAATTTCATTACCTACCCCCAATGGCTTTATTGTCGATCAAGCGCACCTGATTTACCCAACCAGCAATTATCAAGCGCTTATTTCCCGTCAATTGATCGGCATCTGCGAAAGTATTCTCGTCTATCAAATTCAGGTAATCCAATTTAAATAATGGCTGACGATCAACTACTGCCTTTGCCTGCTCTAAATCATTTGTATTAAGAGCTTCAAAAATAACCTTTGCGATTTTCTTATCCATATCTGTCAGTCGAATATTTCGTGAGGATAAAGCTAAGTTGTTAATATCTCTAACTGTTGGGGCTGAAACAATATTTACAGGAATTTGAAGTTTTTTTACCATTTCTTTGATTAAAAAAAGTTGCTGAAAATCTTTTTCACCAAATATCGCATACTTTGGCTTTACTAAATCAAACAACCGCTTTACAACAGTTAATACTCCAGAGAAGTGACCGCTTCTGGCTGCGCCTTCATATAAGCCACCAACCACACCAGCATCAATTCTTTCTATCTCACCTAGATATATTTCTTTTTCAGAAGGAACAAAAACAGCACTGGCGCCAGCATCTTTGGCCATCTGTAAATCTGACTCAATTGTTTTTGGATAAGTATTTAAATCAGTTGTGCTCTCAAACTGGAGAGGATTAACAAAAATACTAACCACAATACTTTTGCCATAATTCTTTGCTAATTCAATTAAGGACTGGTGGCCAGCATGCAGTGCCCCCATTGTGGGAACTAAAACATCCCATTTTTGGCGCGCTAAATCATCTGCAGATTTAAGGACTTCAATCATGGCTCCAGTCCTTTCCGGGTACCGGGCTAGAAGGAGAGTTTAACTTGTGCTTTGAATACTTGCCAACAATGATTTAACCGTACCAACACCTGGGATTACACCCTCTGGATCAACCTCTAACCAAGGCCTTAATACAAACTCTCTAGAGTGAGCAAGAGGATGGGGCAACTTTAAAAAAACTGTATCTATTTTCTGATCCCCATACACAATCAAATCTAAATCAATAATTCTGGGTCCCCACTTAAGATCACGTACGCGACCCATTTGAACTTCAATTTCTAGCAGCTCAGCAAGCAATACTTCAGGTCCTAAATCACATTCTCCAATTACAACCGCATTTATGAAATCACTTTGGGTAGGGCCGCCAACTGGCTTGGTTTCAAAATATGGTGAAACCTTTAAATCTTTAAGTAAGACCTCTAAGTGGGTTATTGCAATATCTAAATTCAATTTGCGATTTTCAAGATTTGAACCTAGAGCCACAACGGCCTTCATCTACTTCTTTCAATCTCTACTGAAACATCTTTAAATTTCAAAGGAATTGGAGCATTTGGTTTATGAACCACAACTTTGACTCTTTTGATTTTTTTAAACTCTTTTAAAATCTCTCTTGCTATACCCTCCGCAAGAGTCTCAATCAGCATAAGGGGCTCACCAGTTATTTGATTTTTTACTACTTGAGCAACCTCAGCGTAATTCACTGTTTTATTCAGTTGATCATTTAAGTTCTTAAGTGGTAAATATAACTCAACATCAACTAGAAACTTTTGTCCACGTCTGCGTTCCTTTTCTAGTACGCCATGGAAACCTTTGGCCTCTATGCCAGAAATTTTTATGACATCACTCATTTGCGCATCTGTTCCACAACGCTGATTGCATCCCGATGGGCTCTGACGGCATGGGTACGCACACCCCAAACCTTAAGTCTTGCCATTTCAGATGTTAAAGCAATAGTTGCAGCCTCTCGCTTGTCGGGCTCTGGTGCATTGACTAACTCACCCAAGAAGCGCTTTCTAGAAGCGCCGATTAATAGTGGATAGCCAAGCAGCTGTAGGCGCTCAACATTTTTTAGTAATTGCCAATTATGTTCACTCTCCTTAGCAAATCCAATTCCTGGATCTAAAATAATCTGCTCAGGATTTACACCTACTTTTAATAGTGAAGATACTCGATCATCTAATTCATCTTTTACCTCTTTAACCACATCTTCATAAACTGCTAGATTCTGCATATCTTTTGAGTGGCCACGCCAGTGCATAACGATGTATTGAATTTTTGGATGTGCTGCAATTAAACCTGCCATTTTTTCATCAGCTAACCCGCCACTTACATCATTTACATAGGTTGCGCCGGCTGCAATCGCTTGTTTTGCTACTTCAGCTCGCATAGTATCCACGCTTACCGTGGCACCATCTTTAACTAATTCAGTTATGACTGGAATTACTCTTTTTAATTCATCTTCCTGACTTACTCGTTCAACACCTGGCTTGGTCGATTCGCCACCAATATCAACAATGTCCGCCCCCTCTGCAATTAACCTTCGCCCTTGATTGATTGCATCATCTTTTGCTAAGTACTTTCCACCATCAGCAAAGGAGTTTGGAGTGACATTTAAGATTCCCATTACCAGGGTTCGTGTCATCTTCTTACCTACTTTGATTAATTAAAGAGATTGCTTCAGCCCTTGTAGTCGGATTCAATAGCTGACCACGCACTGCACTTGTAGTAGTTCGAGCTTGCGATTTTTTAACTCCACGCATTGACATGCACAGATGTTCACAATCAATAATCACAATTACACCACCCGGCTGCAAAATTTCTACCAAGGCATCAGCAATCTGAGATGTTAGTCGCTCTTGAACCTGTGGTCGCCTAGCGTATAGATCAACAACCCGTGCCAATTTAGAAATTCCAGTGATTCGACCACTCTCTCCTGGTATGTAACCAATATGTGCAACACCATGAAACGGAGTTAGGTGGTGTTCGCAGTGTGAGAAAACTTCAATCTCTCTGACAATGACTAATTCTTTATGGCCGATGTCAAAGGTTGTAGTTAAAACTTCCTCTGGTTTCTGCCAAAGACCTGCAAAGTTTTCCGCAAGTGCTTTTGCAACTCGCTTGGGAGTATCTTTCAATCCCTCCCGATCTGGATCCTCACCAATAGCATGTAGTAATTCAGTTACTGCCTTTTCTGCTCTTGCTTGATCAAACTCCTTCTTAGCGCCACCATCATGTGGGCCCATTGATACGGAGTTAATCTCACTCATTTACATCCTTAATAGTTTCTTTGCTAACTTTTTTTGCTGCAGTTTTCTTCGCTGGTTTTTCCTCTTCAATCACTTTAACTTTGGCGGGTTTTAATGCGACCGGTGGTTGATTTGATGGAATACGCTTTTGAGAACCAGTCCAAGCAGCTCTTGGTTTTACTTTTCTAACCTTCTTAAAGACCGCAGCGATTTCCTCTTTATTTAAAGTTTCATTCTCAAGCAATTCTTCAACTAGGCGATCTAGAGTTTCCCGATTAGCAACCAAGATATCAAAGGCTTCTTGGTGGGCATTTTCTATCAACTCTCTGATCTCACTATCTACTACTGCAGCAATACTTTCAGAGTAATCTCGTTGATGACCATAATCTCTACCAAGGAAGGGTTGAGAATCTGATATTCCAAGTTTGATCGCACCAAGGCGTTGAGTCATTCCGTACTGAGTAACCATAGCCCTAGCTAAATTCGTCGCTTTTTCAATATCGTTTGAGGCACCCGTTGTTGGGTCGTGGAAAATTAACTCTTCAGCTGCTCTTCCGCCCATTGTGTATGCAAGCTGATCTAACATTTGATTTCTCGTTACTGCATAACGATCTTCATCAGGTAAAACCATGGTGTAACCAAGTGCTCTACCCCTTGGCATGATTGTTACCTTATGAACAGGATCAGTGTGTGGAAGTGCATGCGCAACTAGTGCATGACCGCCCTCATGGTAGGCAGTAATTCTGCGCTCTTCTTCAGTCATTAACCTGGAAACTTTTTGCGGTCCTGCCATTACTCGATCAATAGCCTCATCAAGATCAGTATCTTTAATTGTTTTTCGCTCTTGCCTTGCAGCTAGTAGCGCTGCCTCATTTAATACATTAGCCAAATCTGCTCCCGTAAAACCTGGTGTGCGCTTGGCATATGACTCTAGATCGACATCTTTTGCAACAGGTTTATTTTTTGCATGAACTGCAAGTATTGCTGCTCTTCCCTTTAAATCAGGTCTGTCTACTGAAATTTGACGATCAAATCTTCCAGGGCGCAATAGGGCTGGATCTAAAACATCAGGTCGGTTAGTTGCTGCAATCAAAATTACCTGACCGTTGGCTTCAAAACCATCCATTTCAACTAGTAATTGGTTCAAGGTTTGTTCACGTTCATCATTTCCGCCACCTAAACCTGCACCGCGTTGCCTACCCACCGCATCAATTTCATCAACAAAAACTATCGCTGGCGCATTTTGTTTTGCTTGCGCAAATAAATCGCGCACTCTTGAGGCGCCCACTCCAACAAACATCTCAACAAACTCAGAGCCAGAGATTGAATAAAATGGAACCTTTGCCTCACCAGCTACAGCTCTAGCAAGTAATGTCTTTCCAGTTCCTGGCGGCCCATATAGCAATACACCTTTAGGAATCTTGGCACCAATCGCCTTGTACTTATCAGGACTTGCCAGAAAATCCTTTATCTCACGTAGTTCGGCAACCGCTTCATCCGCACCTGCCACATCAACAAATGTGTTGGTCGGCATCTCCTTATTTTGTAATTTTGCTCTTGATCTGCCAAAGGAGAGAACTCGTCCACCTTGACCGCCACCCATAAATAACAAAAGTAGGAAAATAATTAATAAAATTGGCAGGATACTAAAGAGCAAAGATACAAAGAGTGATTGCTTAGGAACCTTTATATCCCAGCCCGCAGATGGTGGGTTGCTTGTTAGTAATTCAACAATTAAGGCTTCTTGGCCAGCAACATATGATGCTTCAATCTTTGCTGATCCCTCAACAAACTCACCATCTTTTAAAATTACCTGAACTTTTTGATCACGATCAATTACTAATGCCGACTTAACATTATTGAGAGATATTTCATTTAAAATAGCTGAGGTTTCAACTTTTTTATACTCTTCACCGGTCGCAGAGATCTGGCCAAATACACTTACCGCAATTAATGCAGCAATAATCCAAAATAAAGGTCCGCGCAGAATTTTTCTTGCTGAAGGTGGTGACTTTGCGGCAGGCTTTTTGCCACTATTAAGTCCTTTAAATTTAGGGAGCTTAAAACTCTTTTTTTGCGTCACCAGTTACATCTCTTTCTCAGAAACAGTTATTAGGGGCTTAAGAATAAAGGTGTTTGGCAAGAACGCCAATAAATGGCAAATTTCGGTACTTCTGATTGAAATCTAAGCCATAACCGACCACAAACTCACTTGGAATATCAAAGCCAACATATTTAGCTTCAACCTTAACCGTGGCAGCATCAGGTTTACGCAAAACTGTTAAAACTGAAACAGATTTAGCTCCGCGAGAAAGTAAATTCTCAGTCAACCAAGAAAGTGTTAGACCTGTATCTAAAATATCTTCAACAATTAAAACTTCTCTACCTAAAATATCACTATCTAAATCCTTTAAAATTCTAACTACGCCACTTGATTTAGTGCCGGCGCCATAGGATGAAACTGCCATCCAATCCATGTCAACATGTCGCTGTAGATAGCGAGAAAAATCCGCCATTGCCATAACTGCGCCTTTTAACACACCCACCAAAATTAGATCGCGACCGGCATAATCCTTATCAACTTGGGATGCCAACTCTTTTAATCTATTTTGAATCTGCTCCTGACTAACAACAACTCGCTCGATGTCATTTCCAAGTGCTGATAGATCCACGATTCTCCTTATGTGCTGGCTGAGAGGGTAATTCTGCCTGAATTTCGCAAAAGCTTCACATTCCCTGGAAGCGATACCTCTTTTTGCCCATGCCAATTGGAGATTAACGCCTCTGCAGCTTCAATATGTTCAGCAGTTAGTGAGCCTGATGGTGCACCTGCCTGATAAATTGCTAACCGTAATACTCTGCTCCTGATTGCTTTCGGAAGTCGCTGTAGATCGTTAACCTCTAAATTCTTTGGATCTACTTGGGCAAAAAACTCATTTGCAAAACCATCCAATGCATCAGCATCATCTCGCAATAAATCAGCTGTTCTAACTAAAGCTTCGGTAACCCCAGGTCCTAAATTCTCCTCCAGTGTTGGCAGAACACTATTTCGAACTCTAACTCTGGCAAATTTTAAATCTTGATTATGTGGATCAGACCAGAAATCAATACCTGCCTCTACACATGCTGCCTCACTGATTTGCCGGGTAATTTTTAAAAGTGGTCTAACAAAAAGATTGTTTTGAGTTGCCATACCAGAAAGTGATCTAGCCCCTGATCCTCTGGCTAACCCAAGTAAAACAGTTTCTGCCTGATCATTAAAAGTGTGAGCTAGAAAGAAATACTTTGGTTGATAGCTATCAATAAATTGATGAAAGATCTTATACCTTGCTCTTCTGGCAGATGCCTCTAAGCCATCAGTAAAAATTACTTGAGCAACTGCTGTTTCGACTCTTTTGTATCCAATTGTTTTTAACTGGGCGGCAACCTTTGCAGTGATTTGATCTGAATTAGGCTGCAGCCCATGATCGACAACAACTGGAATAGCTTTTTCGCCACCGTATTCAGCAAGTAATGCAATAGCTAGCGCCATTGAGTCAGCACCACCTGAGCAACCAAATAAAATAGTTTGAGTTTGATCAGTAAGAAAAGGTTTTAAAGCTTTTCGAATCTCCCAAAGGTTTGGTGTATTTGAGGTGCTCACACCGACAAGATTAGACCCGACCCCCAAAAGGCATTAAACCCTTGACGCTATAGATGCTAGAAAAGAGCAGGTCTTTATCCTTGTTGTGCGCCTCCCACATCATGCCATCGCCGGCATAAATTCCAATGTGGTGAATCGTGCTTACTGTTCCCTTGTATGAGTAAAAGACCAGATCTCCTGGCACCATCTCATTTAATGGCACACGTTTAGTTGCTACCCAGTAAAGAGAGGAGTTAAGTCGATCCCAATTTGGCCATCCAAGACCTGCGGCTCGGTATGCGGCATAAACAAGACCGGAGCAATCAAATGAATTTGGCCCCTCATCTCCCCAAACATATGGCTTTTTAGCTAATACCTGTTTTTTCGCATACTCAACTGCAGCAAGTCGCATCGCCTCAGTTGAACGAGTACTGCTTCTGCCAGTAAATCCAGTATCCCGCCAAATCTTTGCTTGATCTGGTGTTATTAATGCTCGTCCAGCATTTGCCTCTTCTAATAGTGCAAGTTGTCGTTGTTGTTCCAGAGTCAATCTAGTTTTTTGAGCAACCGCTAACTCTTTAGCCAACTTATCTTGAACCGCTTGTAATTTATCAACCTCTTCTTGCTGCATAGCTGCCGCTTCATCCGCTGCTTTTTTCGCAGCGGCAACTTTAACTGTCGCCTCAGCCTGTGCTTTTCTAGCAATATCTGCCGCCTTTTGTGCAGAAGATGCCACTACTTCAGCAGCTTTAAATCTATCTAAAGCAGTTGAATTATTTTCTCCTAAGGCATCTAGTGCGTTTAGTCGATCAGCTAAATCTTGTGGGCCATCTGACTTTAATATTGAATCTAAATCTGTAAAACCACCACCCATTACATATGCATTTACCGCAAGCTTTCCAATTGTGCGCTTGCCTGAGTTAACGGATGCTTGGGCAGCTTGCAGATGCGCCATAGCAATCTCTGCTTGTTTTGTTTTCGCCTTTAAATCATTTTGGGCTGCAATATATGCTTTTCGTTTTGTAGTGGCGATAGCCGTTAGTTGACGTAATGTTTTTTTAGCAGAGTTTAACTTTTTTGCCGCCGCATCTGCTGCAGCTTTTTTCTCTGCCTCAATCTTTTTAGCAGCATCAATCTGCGCTTGGGTTGGCTTTGGTGGCGCAGCCAACGCTGAGGCTGGCATAAGGCTTAATGAAAGTACCACTGCAAGTAGCTTTTTACTTATCAATTTGCCACATCCCGTCTCTTAAACAAAAACGCCACAATTGCTAATCCAAAAAGTAGGAAACCGTATGAGGTAAAGAGAGCGTACTGATATGAGATTCGATCATTTCCGCCGCTGGCAACAATAGATAACAACTGTCCAGGAAAGTATCGATCTATATTGGTTACAAAAACAGATAACAACCCTTCGATAATTAAATTCCAGATCACGCCAATTGAAATTGCAGAGATTGGTGATCTAAATAGCAGACCTAAAATCATGCCAAATATTCCAAAACCAATTGTGGCAATTAAAACATTTATGAAGGTTTGAATTATCGCAATCTGCGCATCTTGAGTGCTCCAAGCTGTGGTTGGAATATCCATAACTCCAGCAAATACATATGAAAGTGTGAGTGCAAGTAAAGCTGAGAGAGTGACCATTGCAATTGCAAATAGCTTCATTGAGCCTAATTTGCCGATCAAAATTTTCATTCGAGATGGCTGACGCACCAATAAATTACGTAGTGTTCCGTAGGTGTACTCCTGCGCTGTTTGGGCCGCAAAAATACATAAAGCAACAATGCCTAATAAGCCTGCAGCATTACTAAAACTTAAAGTAACTCCACTAGGTAGTGCTAAAACATCTCTGCCAATTCTTACCCCTCGCTCACCATTACCCTCAGGTGAATCAACCAATAAAAATAGTAAGGAGGTAGTTAAGCTGGTAACAAAAGCAACCGCTGCAATTGTTGATAGTGAAAGAGATGGTCGCTTTAACTTTGTTAGCTCAGCTCTAAATACATTCCACATAATTACTCACCCGTCATTTCAAAAAATGTATCCTCTAGGGAGGCACGAACTGGTGTCAGGCTTGCTAAAACAATTCCTGCGTCAAATGCAGCCTTATTAAATTTCGCGGAAAAATCACTCTCACCCGTTACATGTACAGACTCATCAATAATGGTTGCGCTGTGCCCAGCACTTTGTGCAATCTTTACCAACTTATCAAGATCAGCGCGATTTTCAGGCTTTGCCACAATTACTGGTTGTTGTTTAGCCAGCAACTCACTGGTTTTGCCAGAAAAAATCACCTTACCAAGACGAAGCATTACTAAATAATCACTAATCATCTCAATCTCAGATAACAGGTGAGAGGAAACGAAAACTGTTGTGCCATTGTCAGCTAATTTTCTAAGTAATGCTCGAACCTCTTGAATACCGGCTGGATCCAATCCATTTGTTGGCTCATCAAGAATTAATAGCTTTGGATTTGGTAAAAGTGCCGCTGCAATTCCAAGGCGTTGCTTCATGCCCAATGAGTAAGTTTTATACTTTGAATCACCTCTGTCGCCAAGATCAACTAAATCTAATAATCCTTGAATTCTGCCAGTATCAAATCCACCTAATTTTGCCAACACAGTTAAATTCTGTTCACCAGTTAATGCTGGATAAAAAGCTGGTCCTTCAATCATGGCACCAACATTTGGTAGGTATTTTTCTGGCTCTGAGATTGATTCACCCAATACATGGCCACTTCCAGTAGTTGGAGTTATTAATCCAAGTAACATCCTGATAGTTGTAGTTTTTCCCGAACCATTTGGGCCAACAAAACCACAGATGCTTCCCATTGGAACCTCAAAATTGGCATGAGAGAGCGCCATTCGATCGCCATACTTTTTGGACAAATCGGCAACATCAAGTGCAAGAGGGAAGGACATGGGAGAAATTGTCCCATTAAAGTATTAGAAAACTACTTAAGTAACACACCAATTACTAATAAAAATGAGTAAATGCTGAGAAAAACAATTGATGCTTGGAATAATTTCCCAGCATTAACCTCACTTGGCTGCCTAGTTAACTTAATTAATTGTCGCTTCCAACCAGCGATAAGTAGCAGGGTGATTACAGATAGCCAAATTGGTAATTGCGCACTTTGTATTACCAATAGCGAAACCACCACCATTGCAAGTGAGTGAAACCACATCTGATTTATTACAGATTTAATTGGGGCAACTACCGGCAACATAGGAATCCCGGCAGCTTTGTAATCATCTTTATAGCGAACTGCTAACGCCCAAAAGTGTGGTGGTGTCCAGAAAAAAATCAGTAAAAAAAATAGCCACGAAGTGATAGTTAGTGAGTTGGTAACTGCTGCTTGTCCGATTAATACCGGCATGCACCCTGCAATTCCGCCCCAGACAATATTTTGTGAGGTGTGCTTTTTTAATGCAAGTGTGTATCCAAAGACATAAAAGGTGATGGCAAGAAATGTTAATAAGGTGGCAAGAGGTGTGGTGAAGGCAGCAAAAATACTAAGAGAGATAATTGAAATTGTGGAGGCGAAAATCAATCCACTTTTTTTAGATATCTCACCTGTTGCTATTGGCCGCTTTGCAGTTCGCTTCATCAGTAAATCTGATTTAGCCTCAATAACCATATTAAATGCATTAGCCCCACCTGCCGCAAATGTTCCGCCTACTAAACACCAAATAGTTGTTGCCACATCCGGCACACCATCACTTGCTAAAAATAACGCAGGAAGTGTGGTGACAAGCAAAAGTTCAACTACTCGCAATTTCATTAGCGAGATGTAATTTTTCATTTGCACTAACTCTACCCTTGAAAACAAGAGATATTTTTAAGGATTTGTTGTGAAAGGATTATTTTCTACAACTGGTGGTGTTAATCCGCTCACAGCCGGCTTGGTAATTGTTCCCAGCATTCGATCAATTGCGCTTCTAGCTGCATCTTGCAATCTTCTTGTTCTACCGACTCCATCGGCAAGAACTACAAAGACGTACTCTTTATCACCGGAGGTTGCATAACCAGCAAGAGAAACAGTGTTTCTAATTGAGCCAGTTTTTGCTCTTACTAAGCCGACTGCTTGTGGAGCAGTTGAATGGTATCTACCAATTAATGTGCCGGACTCACCACTTATTGGCAGTGAATCATAAATGACCTTTAACCTCGGCTCACTTTTTATCTTAAGAAGTAGTTGTGAAACAGTTACAGCAGATACTCGATTCTGACCACTTATCCCAGAGCCATCCATCAACACCATGCCAGAAGTGTCAACGCCTAGCTCACTAATCTTGTCATTGGCCATTTTATTTAATCCAGTTTTAGTTAATGGATAGCCATTTTTGCCCGTAGCTAACATTGCAAGTCTTTGGGACAAAACGTTGTCACTATACAAAAGAGCAAATCTAATCATTTTATGTAATGGTGGAGATGACACCTCAGCGATTTTTTCTGTTATTAAAGATTCAACCTCAACATTTTTGCTTATCGGTTTATAGGCAACTGATGACTTTCGCTTTAATGCCCGCTTGGCATATAAAATATCGGAGTTGTTTACTCCCTTATATATCAGATTTATTTTCTTTAATGATTTATCAGATGCAAAGGCAGCTTTGATTAATGCCGGCATGTATGCCCGCTTATTAGCATCACGATACTTCGCATTTGAGGTAATCCAAGGATCATTTTCTCCCCAGATAACAAAGACACCTTTTTTCTCGGTTTTATAAATCGCAGTTTTAAATACTGTTGAGGTGTCTAGGGTCAAAGCAATTGCTGATGTGGAAATAATTTTAAGAACGGATGCCGGTTTTCTAGGTTTACTAGCTCCATCTTGATAGACGATTTCATTACTAGCGCCATTTATTAGGATTACACCCGGATTACCCAAGTACTTCGAGCCTAGGTACTTAAAAAAAGGTTCTGGCAAAGTTTCAACCGCATTTGCTGCAGGTAGGTTTAGTGATAGGCAGAGGATGAAAACAAATGGCAAGGTGCGCCATGATTTTCTCATCATTACTCCTTAGCCCTTAAGGTTTACTTATGACACAGTCATCTGTTGGACCTGGTGAGTTCTACCAGGTGGTTGGCGTAGGCCCACACTCTAAACCATGGCCGACTGAGAATCACTTTGATCCAGAATTACTTGAGCATGGTGATCGAAGAAATGTCTTAGATAAATATCGATATTGGAAGGTTGAGGCGATTGTTGCCGATCTTGATACCAAGCGACATGATCTACAAATTGCAATTGAAAATTGGCAACATGATTTAAACATTGGCTCAATTGTTAGAACAGCAAATGCTTTTAATGTTTCAGCTGTTCATATAGTTGGTAAACGTGATTGGAACCGTCGAGGTGCGATGGTTACCGATCGCTATTTGACTGTGCACCATCACGCAACAGTTGAAGAATTTAAGAGTTGGTGTGATGAAAATAAGTTACCGATTATTGGAATTGATAATCTACCAATTTCAAAATCACTTGAAAGTGCTGATCTGCCAAAAAAATGTGTGATGTTGTTTGGCCAAGAGGGTGCTGGTATGAGTGATGAAGCGGTTGCTGTTTGTTCAGTTGTTCTTGGGATCTCTCAATATGGCTCAACTAGATCAATGAATGCATCCGCTGCCGGTGCGATTGCGATGTATGCCTGGGCGATGCAGCATTTAAATCCAATCAATCACCCAAAAAATTAAGCCTCGTCTATTACCTCAGTAACTGCATCTAATCTTCTAATAATTTCATCTGCCTCATTTTCTCTTCCTAATTTGCGAAGCGTGTGGGCAATCTTTCGCTCAATATCAATAATAAATTCAAAATCCTTAAACTCAGCCTCAGTCACACTCTCTAATACATTCTCTAGTGTCATCAACGCTTCTTCGTACTGACCAAGTCCTAGTTGAGCCTTACCTAATTCAAAGGATGAGTAGGTCTCTCTTCTGTGATCATGGGCAGTCACGAAAACATCTAAAGATTTTTGAGCAGAGATTAATGCCCCTTGCGCATCACCTAACTCAGTTAAGCAGTGGGCAATTTTTTGATCACACCTTGCCACATTGATTACCTCTTTTAACTTCTTAAACAGCGCCCGTGACTCTTTAAATGCCTCTAGGGATTTTTCATAATTTTTTAACTCACGATAAGCGCACCCTATGAGGTGCAGATCATTTGCAGCTCCTGAGTCATTGCCATCTACTAAATGCTCCTGCACACACTCATTCATACACTCAATTGTTTTCTCATACTCCTTTGAGTTAAACCACCACTCACCCAATGTGCAGGCAAGCTCAATTGCCATTGGTGACTTGGTCTCACGCAGTAAGTCAACTGCTTTACTCATTGCATTTGCTGCTTCATTCATTCGCTTAAGTTGGTTTAAGTTATAACCAATTGCTGAATATGCTTGAGCTAACCCTTCAGTTGGTGCAACCGCACCTAAATCTGCATAAATATCTCTAGCAGTCTCAGCTAGTGCTAGCGCTTCATCATATTGACCACGTGCATAAATACGCGCACTTAATTCGTAATAGGTATTTGCCCGATCTAAACCTTGGACCTCAGGGATTCTCTCCCAGAGCATCTCTTCTGTAATAATCTCTTCAGAGTTAATATCTTCATTCTCTGAGTTATCTGACAACTTTGGCCTTTCACTTTTTTTGGTGATCTACTCTCATTACCTTAGCAGTTTCCCCCTAGATCTCGGATGGGAATTGGCTAAGAGTTTAGCCACCTAATTAAGCCATCAGATGAGCGCTCAATCATTTCTAAAACCTCTTTGTAGGCAGATAACTCCTTGCCGTAGGGGTCAGGAATTGAGAGAAGGTGTGCATCGTCGCCATCTGGATCGATGCCTTGTAGGGCAGGGTCAAAAGAGGAGAGCATAAAGATCTTTTCCTTTTCAGCATCACCTTTTGCAAGCTTAAGTAGCGCACTGCGATTTTTTAAATCCATCGCCAAGATCAAATCATGTTGAGCAAAGAAATTTAATTTAAATTGTT
>Ga0315902_10000446_pt1 | contig 69630 bp, 80 predicted proteins | sample LakEriMetagenome_9_FD_203523 | JGI IMG/M metagenome (GOLD analysis project Ga0315902, IMG submission 203523) | Freshwater fungal communities from buoy surface, Lake Erie, Ohio, United States - Buoy 12 MA117 | ecosystem: Environmental > Aquatic > Freshwater > Lake > Lake biofilm | place: USA... | reverse complement strand
TGGTGTGGTCAACAATTTACACTGAGAAGCAAAGAGCCTGTAGATGGTAAATACATTGTTTATATAGAAGACATTGGTGATTTTGTTGAAGGATTTTGGAATGCACAAAGAAAGAAAGGAGGTGAGCAATGAGTAAAAAAGAAAACAAAAAGGTAGACTTCTACGTGGTTCCCAAGAACGAATGGCAGATGCCCATCGAGAAGGGATACAAGATGGCCTGTTGCGACTGCGGCCTTGTCCACTCCATGGACTTCAAGGTAATTGACCCGGAGACCAACAAGGTCATCAAGAACGCACGAGCAATCATGAGAGCCAGGAGGCACGAGACGTTAACCAAGCAGGAGAGAAAGAAAAGAAATATAGAAATGCTGAAAGAATATGAATGAGAAATTCACAACATCATTAGTAGAGTGTGATATATGTAGAATCATGTGGGTTGCTGTTAGACCTATTGAAACTACAGAACTTGAATGTCCTAATTGTCATCATATCACATTTATTGAAGGAGGTAATTATGAGTAAAAAGAAAACAAGTGAGTTTACGAAACTTATGATTAGAGCAATGGTAACTAGGGTACAACTTCAAATGAAAGAGCAACCAGATTTAATAGGCCACAAGCACATAGGCGAGGAGGTAGAGAGGGTTGAAATGACTAAAGAGCAAATGGAAAAAGCGCTTGATGCATTGTCAAAATTGCCCGCACCCACCATGACAGATACTGCAAAAATAATGTTGAAAGATCTCAAAAAGAAACTTAAAGAAAAAAACAATGAGTAAAATAGAATGCCGCATCATAAAGACCACGCTGCCCAATGGCCGCGAATACTACACCATCGAACAGAAGAAGAAGCGGCTCTTTGGCGGGTATAAGTGGAAGGAGGCAAGCCTTTATGGTGATGAATGCCTGAGGAGTTTATACGACACGTTGGAAGAAGCCCAAGAAAACCTTTGTTGGTATGACGGAACAGAAACAAAGAAGGAGGTTGTAAGTACACCACCTCACATTTAAGTACACCACCTAAAAAATAAGTACACCACCATGCAAGCACAATTAACTTTCAATCTGCCCGAAGACCAGAACGAGTACGAACTATGCAACAAGGCCCTCGATATGAGGATAGCCCTCGATGGGGTCAGAGAGTACCTCAGAGGCAAGGTAAAGTACGACACCCATGACGAGAAGATGTGGGAAGCCTATAATGAGGTATACGAACAATTCTTTGAAATCATTAACAACTATAACATAAAATTATGATCAACATCTCTAACAAGCCATCCAAGCAAGTCGAGTACTTTGCCGGCACAATCACAATGTCCTTTCCGGGGGTCAAGAACAAAGAATGGAACTTCACGGTCTTGCGTACCACGAACGGAATCACTACCTTTGACGTGGAAATTGATGAGAAACAATTCGATGAACACTTTGAGGACTACAAGGAATCGGTTCCGTTCTGTGTCGAGACTCTCAAGGAGACCGTCAAGGCAAACTTGGCTAAAGAACAGGCAGACTGGAAGCCGACCGCAAAATAAGATAGCGTATGAAGGTGAGGAATAAGAAGTGCAAAATCTGTAGACAGGAGTTTATTCCGAAGTACAGCACGATGCAAGCAACGTGTGAGAACATCGAGTGCATGATAACTTACTCCTCCAAGCAGAAGGATAAGAAGATAAAGAGAGAACTCAAGGAAGTAAAGGAGCGGAACAAGTCCGTCTCCCAATGGCGCAAGGAACTACAACAGGTGTTTAACCAATTCATTCGGGTCAGAGACCAGGGGAAGGGTTGCATCAGTTGTGGTCGGCCATTGCAAGGGAAGTATGATGCCGGGCATTTTTATTCCGTTGGTTCCTACCCTAACCTAAGGTTCCACGAGTGGAACGTTTTCGGCCAGTGTGTATCGTGTAACCAACACAAGCATGGCAACCTCCTTGAGTACGCCATCGGGATTGAGAAGCGAATTGGCAAGGCAAAACTAGAGGAGCTGAAGTCGCTCCGGAACGACCGACTGAGTATGCCGCTTGACAAGATAAAGGAGTTGATATACGAATACAAGGACAAGATAAAGGAGTTAAAAAAATGATTGATTCACCGACCTGGGAAGACCTAGGATACGCTAACTTTGAATAATATGGATAAGACCAAAAACATATACACCCTGATCATCCTCGGCCTGTCCGTTGTGATCCTTGTTGGAGTGTTCTTCCTCGTCTTCCACATGGGGACGGTCGAGAAGAACTCAGAGAATGAGAACATAGCCATCGAAAGGCTACACGAGATTAACAAGGAGTACCAGGCACAGATGGACTCCAACACCGTAGTTATCGCAGCAACCAAGGCCGCCCTTGACTCGTTCATGGTGCAAGACCAACAGCAGTTCCTGATCGAACAGGAGCGCATAGCCAAGTCACAAAAATTTGTTTCACGAATACCACGTATGTCCAATGATTCACTCAAGACTCTTTACATTAGTTCTTGGAATTATCTTCTTGATGAGTACCGCAACGGTCGCCTCATCCCAAGTAACTGATACACCTCAGTTAGGAAGAGAGGCCCAGGAGGTTGTATCAGCCGCCGCTGAAACCATCCGCAACAACAAGATTACTATGGAGGCCCGGTCAGAGCGGATTAAGATGCTACGTGACCAGCTCACAGCGTCTCAACAGGCACTCGACCTTGCCCTTGAGAATGGTAAGCTATGCACCACGATCAGGAAGAACCAGGAGGCGGAGATTGAGTTTCTACAGGCTCAGTATGCTGATGCCCGGAAGGAGCAGAAGTCCGAGAAGAGAAAGAAAATATTTTGGAAGTGTACAACCATTGTAACTTCCGCAGCAGCATTATTCTTTTATGTGTTCTAAGTTGTTATAGTTGTTATAGTTGTTTATTGTTAAAGGGCGGGAGTCAAACGTGATTCCCGTTTTTTTTTATTCAAGAAAGTTGCATAAATTTGCCACGCATATTACGTTAATTAAACCAATCAATATATGTCAGTACAGAAAGCACTAGAAGTATTAGAACTGCCCGAAGAGTTCGCGCAGTATGATGGACAAATCAAGACCCGTACACAGCGCATGGCGTGGATCTACGAGGTAACAGACATCTCGTCGTCTCCAACCCGCGTGTATTACACCCTTGGGTTCGATGAGCCTAAGACCGACGCGTTCGGAATGTATCCGCTCAACTACCTTGCTAACTCCATCCATCACATGGGTTACGTTTACGAGGGGATAAGCGAGGAGGGTACAGCCGTTCTCACTCGTCCCGGTCAGTTCGTAAAGCACGAGTCACCAAGCAGCCTTGCGGGGCAGAACGTGTACTACGTGTACTCTCAGATTCAAGCAACCGAGACAGGTGTTGACGTGATGTACGAGCCATACGAGACCGTGTGGAAGGGCGTGGTAGACGACATGACAGACCCGATGATGCGTATCGGATACAAGTCCCGCCTGGTCAAGAAAGGCCCAGACGGAAAGCCGATGATTGCGTGGACATCACGTAGCGCGATCAACCCCAAGCGTCGCCTCCGCCGTTCTGAGTTCCTTCAGATATCTGGGATGACCATGGAGGAGTTCATGTACAAGACGCGATGGACATACAACCGCGTGACCACCGACCCCGAAACCCATATCAACAACATTGCTATGGACATCGAGCAGATTGGTAACGACCAAATCAAGAGCGTGTTCTACATCAACGGACAGGACGCACAGACGTTCAACTACAAGACCCTCATCAACTCGTTTGACAAGACCTACGAGGGGTATATGTGGGTATACAGACTGAACAACGGCCCCGGAGCGACGGTGGACAACGTGTACGGAAGTACGCTGAACATCGGAATCAATCCGCTTGCCGACTCGACCATCAAGGTGGTGTCGGGAACCACAAACGCTTGGGACAACAACACCAAGACCCTAACCTATAACCCTAACCTGAGCTACGAGGCGCAGATCATTGCCTACGCTGAGTTCTCTCCAGCCGGAGGCAAGAACGAGAACGCGGGACGTGTCTACAGCCTCGAAAAATATACAGAGGATTTGTTCTAGTGTGTGATTTAGATTGTGCAATGGTGGGGACAAATTGTCCCCACTTTTGTTTACCCCTTCTTCCACCTTGTAATGTGGATGTTCTTAGACAGGGGGCGAATCTTTATGTACACGCCATCCCTGGAACGAGAGTCTCTATCTCCCCTCTCGTTAGTGTTGCCCTCTATTGTTCTGACTGAATGCTCTCCGATGCGATCCACGATTCCGGTGTGGCCGATGGCCTTGTACCTTGCCGTGTTCTTGAACTTTGAGTACGAGAGTGTCATAACAAGCACGTCTCTGTTGCTGTAGGTCTGGTAGAACCTTCCGTCGGTAAAGATTACGTCCTTCTTGTTATAGGCCGTGGGAGACCATCCCGATATCTTATTCTCCACGCCGCAGTCATCGAGGATGGCGCGGACAAAGAACGCACACCAGGCATAGCCCGGCCTCCATCCAACGTCGGCCATCATCTTTTGAAGCTCCCAGTCGTTAAAGCCCTGGTTGTTTCCCCCCTTCTCCTTTACTCCAACGTAAGAGGAGGCATTGACACGGACACAGTAGCCGTCATTATAAGCCATAGGATAAACAGGAAACACAAGAAGAGTCCAAAGTAGACACAGACATACAATACGATTTTTTGCCATGCTGTTGATGTATAATCTAATTCATTCTTGGCTTGGCTTGAGTAGAAGTAACTCTGCAAGCCTCTGAAGTTAAAGTACCCGCCAAGGAACACCACAAAGTTACCAAAAATTAGTATAAGTGCGGCGAGAATTACTTGCTGAATGTACTCGATGGAGATGAGTCCGTCACCGAAGTACTCCGAGCTGTAAGACCCGGCGAGAAGGAATAGGAAGAAGACGACAGGGATAGACCACACGCCATCGAAGAGTTGAAGTTTGCGTATTATTCTTTTCATTTTTTTATGATTTATGGTTTGTTAAATACCAAGAATTTTTTTAATCTCAACAATCTCTTCGGGAGTCGCTGATAATACGGCCTTCAATGCCGTCCCAACTTCGGTGGTCGGATCTTCGTAAACCATGTAGACTGAAACGACTTCATCCAACTCATTGTATTCAGTAACCGTCCACGAATCGCGGCCATCGCCCTGTAATTTATATGTGTATTCCTTTCTCATTTATGTGCGTTTTAAATAAAGCGTTACTAATAATGTTGCTCCTGTAGGGTTGGTTGCCCATATTGGAGTAGTCCACTTAATATTAAAAGTATCACCCGCAGCAATGGCTACATTTAAACCTGTAATCGAATAAATATTGACCGTTAGGTTAGGACCAAACGCAACCGCATTTGATAGCAAGGTATCAGTCGTATTGTTTAAACGGAAATTAATTGTTGAAGCCTCCGTAGTAGAACCTGCACTTGTGTTAACAGCGGTAATAACCGCACCTACAAGCGTACAAGCATACGGAACAGTTGTCCTATAAAGAGTAGCAACTGTATTTAATGATACACTAATTTCACCTATGTAGTAAGTTTGATTATCCGCTGGTGACTGACCAGCTACCTGCATACGTAGTGTAATGTAATCACTATCTGCCTTAGAGTTAAACGTAGTCCAGTCAGTAGAGGTCAAGTACCCATTGACAGAAGAAGTTGCGGCAGGTATTGAAATAGTCCTATCCGCACTCAAGTCCCCGCCCCCGGTTAGTGGAGACGTGGTTGAAATGGAACGAGTCGTTGGAACAGGCGTGTATCCAAGTATGGTTGGGATTGACGCGGGCTTCCAAAGGTTAGGAGTAACGGTCGTGTCGCGATATAGGATGTCGTTGTTCACAGCGCCTGTAGAGGCCACGTCGTGAAGCTCGTTCATCTCGTATCCGTTCTGTACACGAACGTACATACGACCAGCTGCACCGGGGCTTGTGCTTGCCACAACTCCGAGGTATACAAGGTGCTGAGGGGCCAATGGCTTAGTCCGGGTAACAGCCCCCGCAGTTGTTGGGCTGAGGTATACCGTGTCCCCGTCTAACCAACCCGCAGATGGTGGGAATAAGTTGAGGTCGGTAAAGTAACCCTGAATAATAATTATACCCTTCTGGTTAGCGGCTATGGACGTAGAGAATACAAATCCAATCGTCTGAGCTGACGTTGCGTCCGTATCAGCCTTGGCAAGTTTAACCGTCATTCGGTTTCCTGTACCACCCGCAGCGTATACGGCCTGACCCTTTGTTATGGTTGACCCCTGATCGTTTGTCACGTAGGCAAACAAAGAGTTTGGGGAGGTTCCGATGCAGTCAAACCCATCGAGAACAGCATTGTAAATACAAAGCATCTCTCCGCCGTCCCAAATATCTCCGCCGATTAAGGCCCCGTCATTGTTTCTATACAGGGACTTGGCCCCTATTCCGTTGATATTTAAAGTGGCAGCGTCCGTGTTTCCTATCGTGAAACGAACGATGTAAGCGTCACCATCTGTATAAGTAGTAGCTGTTCCAATCGTGGCTGTGTATACGTCTGTTACCGCAGCTGTTGCGGTTCCGAATAGGATGCTTCCCGCACTAGTCCCGCCAGTTCCTACAAACACGTTGCCTGCGTTGTCCACGTTAAGGACCCCGACCGATGGGCCGGAAGAAGATTGAAAGGCTGTAGAGGTAGTGTAGTTGTTTAACTGAAGTTGGCTATTCTGCTTTAACTCTAATCCCTTAATTAAAGAACCCAAATTATCCTTGGTTCTAAAAGCAAGACTAGCACCATTTGATGCGTTAGTAAGATAACTTTCGATAGAGGCATCGACAGAACTTGATGCTTGAAATGTTATGCTTGTTCCATCCCCAATGGATCCACCAAAAGCTCTAACAAACCTAAGAGATTCGTTTATTCCAGAAGGTCCACCAGTTTCGCCAGTAATTATTTCAGAATAAAACTCTTGAGCTAACTCAATCCCCTTGCCCGTATATCCACCATAACCAACACTCGTCAAACCTCCGCTAGTGTTGTAAGCGTATGTCTTGCCTAAGGTTAAACTTGTATCTGAAAATATAGAACTAACATTGCTTCCAGAAAATCCATCAGCCTGAACATACAAAACATTTTTACCAAAAAACGGAGGTCTTCCTATTATAGATAAATTAAATTCACCTGTAAAAATTTCTCTATCTTGTAAAAAAGGAATTGTTCCGCCACTCCCTGACGGCGCCCCAAGCATGAACGTGTCGTTCGTTAGCGTGGTATCTTTGTAAACACCCTGGTTGCTGTCGTAAGTTCCGCCTCCGCCTCCGCCGGGAGTAAACTCTACCACATTACCACTTGCATCTACTCCAAGCGCCCATACAGGAGATGCGTCGTAGAATGTCCCAGGGGTTCCGTATTGATTAAATTGAAGTTGACCATCAACACCTTTTACAGTCAGATTGGATGTTAATGTTACGGCAATTCCTTTCGTTTGTATTTCAAAGTTAGTACTAGTCGGAGAGCCTGAAGAATAACCTTGAGCGGTTGTTACAAGGGCGGAAGATCCAGTTGAATTTATTCTGTTTATTATGCGTATACCCGCTCCTACTCCACTAGCATTATTTCTATTAAGCTCTAACATCTCAGATACATTAGATGTATTAGCCGGAGTAACATCAAGTACTGTATTAAAATCACTACCTGTTGTATACGACATAAGCCCATAAGTGCCGGACGTAGTATAAAAACCTATCCCCGCAGGAGCATTAGAATACACGCCTTTTTGAAATCCATTTACAACTTCAGCGTATATAGCTCCTCCAGCTCTTGAGGTGGCAGATGAATTGTACGCATTAAGAGTATAGCCAGTAAAAGGGCTTCCGGTAAAAATCATAACATTTCCCGCAACATCCACCTCTCTTGAGGTTTGAAACGGAACTGGGTTAGGAGAACCAAAAACGTAAGGCGCCCCTAACATGAAAGTGTCGTTCGTTAGCGTGGTGTCTTTGTAGACGCCTTGGTCGCCATCGTAGGTTCCACCTCCACCTAAATCAACTTCCAATATGTTACCTTGATCATCAACAGCTAACCCATAAACAGGGGTAAGCAAACCATAAAATGTTCCCTGTCCATACTGATTGAACTGAACCATTCCTCGATTACCACCACTATACGGATTGTCAGCATTAAATGTGGCAGTCAAGGATTCAGCTGCAACTCCATCGTAATGCCAAAATTCAGTTCTTCCTATTGGGCGATTAACAGCAAACCCCCCTTGGTTTAATGAGTTTGTCCACCTTGATGCTATTCTACTAGTGTATGGAACGACTGTAGCAAAAGACCCAACAACCATAGGATTCATCATGTCTATAGATGAACCTATGTTATCATAATTAAACTCTGGATCAGGTGATAAAATAGTTGTTCTGGTTATCTTCACCACAGGCTCTATCTCATCTATCGCATAAAAATCTGCACCAGCATAAAAATCCCCGGCCAATCCATCCGTAGTAACAGCCCTAATAGCGTGATTAAAAGGCCCGATGCTTGTGCCTGTATTCTCCACCTTTAATGCATAACCGCTAACTGCCCTTTCTACGGTAAGGTCAAACCCTTGATTGTATATGGTTGTGTCTTCAATAAGATTACCGCCCAAATGAAACACATTAGGATCCACAGGACTTTCTTGATAATGAAGACCGTTTGCAACGGTGTACACATTACTCACGGGAGGCGGAGCATATTCAATATGGCCCGACGCGGTAAGCGTAAGAACGTCCCCCGGAGACGCCGAACCTATCAGAGGAGTATTTATATCAATGTACCCCGCAGTTACAAGTATCTGCTGAGTCCCTGCGTTCATAGCGGGGCCGAACGCGTCTACCTCAAAAGATCCGCCGGGGCCGTTGATGGTAAACGAGTTGTTGTTGTCAAAGACAAAGTCAAATCCGCCCCCATCAATCGTGTTGTCTTGGTTGAGGTTGGGATTTATATTCAACGTGTCCTGCCACCCTTGTACGAGTGAGCCACCCACGCTTGTGAAGTCCACGCAGAACTGAGTGCCTTCCACAAATGGAGTTCCGTTGGCATTCAACTCAATAGCATCGAATGCCGCCGCTCCACCTGCGTTGATGTAGTTGGACAACTGAAGCACCGCATACACGGTCGGGTCCGTCTTGCTAAACAGAAAAACCCACGACCCATCTGGTATAAGCGGGAAGAAGCCGGAAAAGTCCTGATTGTTCCCTGTTATATCGTTAAACCTGATTAAACCAGGGGTTCCATAAGTATAATCAAACTCGCCAGTAAGTCCCGAATTTCCATAGGTGTACTGAATAGAACACTCCGGTTCTGTGTTACCACACTCGCAGCATCCCTTGAAGATGGATGTTACAAGAAGCCTGTATATCTCAACAGTCTTGGCCTGTACTACGTTAGCGGGGTCTTGGAAGTTAAGGGCCGTAAACGCGTTGCCGCCAACCTGTGTAATCGTATAAACCGTGAATGTAAACGCCTCTCCGCCCACCTGTGAGATGGTTATAGAGTCATATCGGTAGGAGATGTACGTCGGACTCTGCGGGAGAATCTGACTCATGGAACGGACGTAGGTATACGGAGGTGTAGTGCCGTTTAAAAACGACACAACGTCGTTGCCTTCTACCTGTATTCTAGTGATTATCGGGTTTGCCATTATTTACATTCTTCTTCAGTCGCGAAGGTACAAAATTCGTCGAGACTTTTGTACATTTTCGCGTACTTAGAAGTGGCAAATTTATCGCGCCATTCCATCTTGACACGCGCCCACTCTGCCCCGGTGCGAACAGGCTGCTGCTTGCGCTCCTCCTTAGGCCCGGAAAAGATAAAGTCAATCACAGACTTCTTGCTTGGACGACCGCCGTTCTTGCGCTTGTTCTCTATCATCACCTTTACCTCCGTAACCTTCTCGTGGTTGGCTTCTTCGAGCAGTTCAACCAGTTGGCGAAGGGAAACACACGAGTCCAAACGCCCACGGGTTATGACAACCTTCTCACGAACTGGCCGATCCTCGTCAAGGAATTTGATATCAAACCCAAGTTCACGCATAGCGAAGGTAAGGGAGAGAATGTCCGCCTTGATTTGCGCGGTTCCACGGTTGGGAACCGAGGGGTAAATTGCGGAATGGGTGTCTGTGCGCTTCTCACTGTCTATGTAGATTATTGTAGTACTTATAGCGTAGTCCCCATCGCCCCTTGTCACCATGACAATTGCGGTTGGGAACTTGTCCTTTAGCTCCTTAATTAGTTCTCTATATTCACCTAATTCGTGCGGGGTGGGGTCCGCGATCATCAGCTCTATCATATCGTTTTGTTGAGATGCAAATATACGAAAAAACCCCCAGCCGTTGCCGAGGGTTTAAACAACAATAACTTAAACACTATCTACATTACCATAACCAGGGGGCAAAGTTATATGCACAAGTTGCATAATGCAAATTATTTTGCATTAAATAATAAATGTCATATATTTGCAGTGCAAGTTCGCGCATTCGAAATGAGTGCAGTCGGGAGACGAGAACTTTGAGGGCGGGCTGATCACCGCCCTCTGTGTTTTATAGAAGGTACAATCGGGAAGATTCTTTAGGACTAGACTTTCTTTTTCTTGGACTTCTTGTAGTGGCCGTAAAGGACTACAACAGACACCGTACAGGCGAGGAGGAGAGACGAGATGCGGAATAACCACTCAGCTTGCTCTTGCCAGGAAACAACAGTGGCGAATACCGTCAGTAAAACTGAACTTATGCCGCCTGTATGTCCTACGTCGTGATGCATGTGGTTACAAATATAGTCTATCGGTCCAGTTGTTTCTGTAAACTACTCAACTTTTTTTCGTATTCCTTTACAGCGTCCTCTATCGTGGGCGGGATGCGCTTACCAAGAGACTTGAAGTATTCGTATGCTGCCGCGTTTTTACCAAGCGTGGCCAGTTCTGATATGTCGTCGGATATCTTTTCACGCTTCTTCTTCTCGATAGCAATGCGCTTAGACTCCTCGTCGAGCTGCGCCTCCGGCGTCCCCTTCTTTACGGCCTCTAGTCGAGCCTCTTCCAGTTGGTTTTCCGTGACCTTGTTGAACTTCTCCGGGAACATCTTCTTGTCGTCGAGTGAAGGCTTGGATGCCGAATATAGGTCGATAAGAGCCGTCGCCTTCTTGCGATAGTTTACGTTGATCTGCACAAGTTCCTCTGGGGTCATCTCTACAGCAAACGTGTCCTTCTTGATGTCCGGAATACCCTTAGGCTTGAACTCCTTCATAACTCCGGCCGTCTCTGGGCTGTCGTACTTAGGGGCAACATTCTCGTTCTTGTACACGTTTACACCGGCGCCAAGGAATGCATACGCGCCAAGGAATGCCCCCTTGAGGTTGGGCTCCTCCTTAAATATCTCAGCAAGCGTGCTTCCAATCATGGGCAATACACGCTCCTGTATCTCGTCCTTCCATATAAAGTCGTTGCCGTATGCGTCTACGCGCTTGCCGTCCTCGTCGTGTGTGGTAAGATATCCAACCAAAAGACTAGCGGTCGGGTGTAGCTTGTTCTTAGCAAACTCCGCAATCAGCCCGCCCCTTGTGGGGGTGTTGTAGTCCCCTAGCTTTTTTTCTTCCCCGCCACGAACCATTGCCTCGTTGTATAAACGGGCCTGTAAAACGATGTGCTGGATAAATCCACCCCATGGGTCCACGTAAATGTTGCCTATACGGATCTTGCCAAACCTTGAACTTAGCGGGTTTAGGTCTACCTCAACCTCATCCTCGTCGTCCTCGTTTGCCTTGAACGCAATCATAGACACTATACCAGTTGTTGTGATAAACCAAGATATAAAGTCCCTGGCAGCCATCTTCTGGGCTACCGACGGCTTAAACGTACCCTTGTCTTTTAAGGTGAGCAGGTATATAGGAAACCCTATGGTAGACGTCTTGAGCTGAGAGGCCCAGTTCTTTGGCGAGTAGAATATCTTTGACAAGAGTCCGGCATTCTTTTCTAGTGGCCCCAAGGACGCCCTTCCGGTAAACGTGTTGACCATGTTTGCCACAGCCTTAAACGATTCCGGGTCGGTCTCAAACGTCTTGCCTTTTTTAGCGTTCATAAGCATGTTGCGACCATCCTCGTACCTAAGGACACGCATAGTGTTTAGGTATCCGATACCAGCACGTTCAAACGCCTTGAACGGGTTTACTAACGCCGCCCGGGTGTATGCGCCCTGACCAAACATCTTGAACGGGAGGACCAAATAGTCCCACATCGTGTTACCTACGCCGCCCAAGAAGCCTTCTTCTTTTTCAGACAACGACGCGTCGTATTCAGACAACGAAAGTCCGGCCTTCATCATCTCCTCGTAGTGTTCCTGAGACTTGATGAACTCCCCCCATTTACGTGCCCGGCTTTCACTCGCCAAGTGTTCAAACGCCTTTTTGAATCCCCTGACGGCATAAAGTGGGTGAGACACGGTCAGCTTCAAACCCTGCACAAGCACCATCGACAAGTCAAAGGTTGCCTGCAACAGACGAGCAATCTCCCAAAACGCTCCTAATCCGTCCCAAAACTTGGTTGGACTGTTCTGTTTCTTGATCCTGTCAAGCTCCTTGTCGAACTGGTTCTGTAACGTCTGGCGCTCTGCCCGGAGTTGACGAAGCTCGTCGTCTTCTACCGCCTCCTTGCGTTCCTTCTTGCTAAAGTCCCCCTCGCTAAGTCTGCGCTCCAGTTCAGCTATTCGCTTCTTGGCGTTCTCCTTGGCGTTTATGAGTCGCTGTGCGCCGGCAATACCTTCACGCTCGTAGGCGTCCTGTATATCCAACCTCAACTGACTTTCTTGATCGGTCAGCTTGGCCTTTTCTTGGGGAGTCTTGGCCTTGATGATGCCTGCCTGGATGTCCTCAAGCCTTGACACCATGCGTCCAATGTTCCTCAACCTTGCAAGCTCCACCTGCAAGTCGGTTTTGGTCTTGGTCCGCTCACGTCCGTATCCGCTTATTGCGTCACGGATCTGGCGATCAGTGGCGTTGGGGTACTTCTTTGACATCTCGGCCTTTACCGCCTGGACAAGTTCGTCCATGGTGGCAGCGCCGTCTTCGATAGCCTTGCTTATTACGCTGGATGGTATCGATATCTTGCCCGGCGTTGTGCTTTGAAACTGCGCCTTTATCTGGTCCTCCACAGCCTTCTTGTCGGCCGCGCTGAGTGCCTGATACCAAGGCTCTGCCTGTACCGCAGCAATGGCCGCGTTCATGGCGGCGTTAGATGCGGAACCGGAAAGGCTTGCCTTTGACACAAGCGACGGCTTGTTGGTCAGGTTCTTTACCGCGTTTGCTGCGGCCTCTACTATCTTGTCCCACGAGGACTTGGGCACGTTGATAGGCTTCCCGTTGGCGTCCTTGAACGAAACGGACTTGGCCTTAAACTTCATCACCTCAGCGGCAGCGTCGTTTGTGCTGTCCTTGATGTCGATGTTGGCAATCTTGTCCCCCTCAACCGCTGCCTGTACCTCGGCCATGTTCCTGGCATCTTCCGCGTCCTGCGCCCTCTTCTCCATGTCGGAAATGCGCTGGTTCAGTTCCTTTATCTGCGCGTCAAGCTTGCGGTACTTCTCCTCCACCTCTGAGGGGATGTAGTTGAAGTTAGCCTTCTTGTATTCGTTGATCTGGTTGTCCAGGCTGTAGTTAAACAGCGAGTTGCGGTAGATGTCCTTGAGTGAGTTTATGAACTGACCGTACCCGGTGGATATGGCCGAAAACTCTCCAATCATCTTGGCCTGCATGTCGTACAGGTCGTTTAGAGCCTCCACATATTCTTGTGGGTCCATGCCGCTGTCTTCCTGCGAAATAAGCTTTGCCTTTTCTAGCCTGTCGATAAGGTTTGCATAGACGTACGAGGCCACCCCGGGGTTCATGGCGTGGTCAGACACCGCCTGGTAGGCCGCGTCAAAGCCAACCTTTTCCACAAACTGTTCAGCACGAGCCCTTGCATCGGTAAGCTTCAAAATGTCCCGGTCAAGACCGGTCTTACGTAAGGCATCAACGATACGCTTGTCGTTGTCACCTAGTACAGCCCTGGTCAACAGGGTCTTGAGGGCCTTGCCCTTCCCTACCATAGACTTTAAATCGACTCGCTTCACCGGCTGTGGCTCAGCCGCGATGAACGGGTTCTCCCCGCGCATGCGCCCCTCGTCAAGCAGGCCCTGGTTTATAAAGTCTATCAACCTCCCATCCTTGAGCATACTCATGAACTCATCATAAGTGTACTCAGTGGCGGTGCCGCCAGGCTTGTCCTTAAAGAATATCTTACAGGGATTCTTTGCCATTCAATTAGAATAACTTTTTCTCTAGCAAAAGTAACTTGAACTTGTCCTTGCCGTCCACACCCTCGAGCATGTTGAGTTTGTCGCTATACTCGGCGACTGACTGCTTCTGTAGCATGCGGAACTCCTGTAGGAAGTCAAACACGCACAGGTCCTTCTTGAACATCTCCTTTGAGGTGCCCTCGTAGTCTTCGTACAGTGCGTACTCGATCGTGTAGGCGTTCTCAATAACTTCCATGAGGCCAGAGAAGACAATCTGCGGACGCTCCACGGTGGGAAGCTCCGGGTCCACGTTCCAGTCCACGAGGTACTGCTCGATCTTCTTTGCGTGGCCTAGCTCGTCCTCAGACTCCTTTGCGAAGAACTCTGCGGCCTTGAAGTAACCCACGCCCTGGCACCAGTTGCTGGCTGCGCGGTAAAAATAAAATGCGTTGTACTCGTCCTTGAGGCGAGGCAACAGTAGGTCTACTACGTCTTTATCTAACTTGTTTGGTGTCATGGACAGTTACCGGATTTCGTTAAAAGTTTGGCATCCTCGAGCATCTGAGTGATGGCCTTAAAGTTGTTGTAAATGTACGATAGTTTGGGGTCTTGGTCCAAAATAGCGTTTATTTTTTGGCGCTCAGCCCATCCACCACCCTCACGCATCTCGGCATAAAGGTCGGCTACCTCCTTGGCGTTGTTGTCCACCATCTGGGCCTTGGTCTTGAGTCCTGGCTTACCGATTAGGTCTTCAACAGCTTTTACAAGTTCGGGGTTGGAGCCGTCTTCTTTAGCCTTGTAGTAGGCGTTAGATATAGATTCATTAAGTTTTGAATCCATAAAAAACGAGCCCATATCATCTTTGGCGATATACTCAGAAACCTTTACAATGTTTTCAATAGGTACAACATCACGTGTTCTTATATAATTGTCAGCATCTGTACCAAAAAGATTCAATCCCTTTGGGTTTATAGCTATGACGTATCCGCCAGCATTATTAGGGAGGTAACTAGCAGATGTTGCAGGATCCTTAGCCAAGTTCATACCCTCTCTACGACTAATTGCACCCCTCATATCAGTATCAATAAACCCTTGTTTATTTATTCTCTCATAATCGGCTTTTGATACACCTCTATATAAAAGACCACTGCCTTCAACCTCATATGTTTTACCAAAATCCTCCTTGCCAATTTGCTTCCCGTTTTTATACTTGGCCTCTGGTTTTTCAATTTGTTTGTCTACGTCTGAAAACTCGTCTCTTATTGTATCGTAGCCTATTGGGAAAGATCCGTATTTAGCAACACGATCAATTTGTCTGCTTGCAGACTTTAAGTTAGTATACGATTCTAAATCCTTATCTGTGGAGGCGTTTCCTAATGCCTCTATTTTGGCTTTTTGTTGATCAAAAGACTTTTTTAAAGACTCCGATAAACTATCTATTTTAGCCTTAACAGTCGCCTCTCCTACCTCATCCAACGCCTTAGCCGTCTCCTCTACGGGTGCCATCTGGGCCTTTGACTTGAGAGTTGGCGTCTCCCCTTTCAATGCGGCTCCCAAAGCCAATTGGTCACTTCTGTGGACGTCCTCTGTTGAAGATAGGAGTTTATTCATGCGCTCCTCTTCGCTAAGGCCCATACGCTTTTGTACGTTCCTAGCCTCTACCTCTCCAGCCACCTTTATATATAACTCCCTCTGTACGTCTCTATCCTTTAGTGCCAGGTTCACAAAGGCCCTTTGTTCTTCTGGTCCCTTGAGTTCGACGTTCATCCTGGCCATTGCGCCCATGATGCTTTCTGACACCTTTTCGTTGAGTCTTTTGCTTTTGTTCTCAAGGACAGCTTGTTTTTCTTGCAACTTACCAACATCTGCACCCGGCTCCTTCTTTTCCTTTTTGACCGTATCTATCTGTCTGTTTATTTGTTGAATCTCAGACATGATCTTATTAACGACAGTGGAAGTATTTGAACCTGTTGCAAATCCCTCCACGTACTGTATGTGGTGCTGAACCTCGTGCAGTAGAGTAGACAACATATCCATCGGCTCATCAAAATTGTTGATAGCCAATTCTATTTGACCTTCCTTTTGATTGTAGGATCCCTTATAATCATCGGCCTCAATAAAAGACACCCGTAGGTCCCTTGCGGTTGGATAAGCCTCGTACAGTTCTTTGGAGTCGTATATCTCGTCAAGATATGCCTTTGGAACCCCGCCGTCCTTGTACATGTTATCAAGGTCAATCGGCTTGAGCTGACCGTCTGGGATCTCCAATCTCCACATACCGTCTGCACCCTTCTCCCATCCAGTAGCCAGCCTAATCTTCTGAGCGTTTTCAGCCGACTTTGACGGGCCAACAAACCTCATTGTGCGCTCCTCCTTTTCAAACTTGGCCTCCATGTCCCTTGCCACCTGTAGGTTATCGAGTACCTTTTCAGCGTTTTCCATCCTCGTGGCTCCTGTCTCGCCGAAGATTTGTGCCTTCGACTTGATGGACACCTTTGACTTGATGGGCGCCTTTCCAGACACCACGGCGTATTCACCCTCGTGGGTAGTTACGGATCCTTTTACAGCGTCCCAAATCGCGTGGTGTGCGATGTACCCAGCCATGTCCGCAGAGTAACCCAGCTTCAGTCCGACCTCCTCGATACGCTTCAACAGCATGTCTCCGATAGCCTTGCTGGACGCTGCCTTTTCCTTTGCCCTGGTCTGCTCCGGGGTGAGCTTCATGCTGCCTGCGATCCATGCATTCAGTTCGCGGGCGTCAATCACAGCACGTCCAGACACTCCAAAGTACTGGTTGAAGAACCCGGTCTTGCCCTCGCCTATACCCTCCAGGTTGTCCATAGCGGCCTGGTACAGCTGAGCGAAGTCCTTACCCTTGTTCTCGTTGAACGTGTCGGTCATGGCCTTTATGCCACCGTTTTGCATTGACTTGATTGCGTATCCAGCCTTTTGTGTTTCGCGGCCCACGCCAATAAAGTCAAATAGTTTTTTAATCTGCACTGCACTGGCCGTGCCCGCAATCATGTCGTCCACTAACTTTTTACCTTCGTCTGTCACAAGGTATGCGGCGGCTGCACCTTCCGGTCTTAACCAGTCGCGCCCTTTTTCTTTCTCCAAGAATAGGTCGCTAACTGTTTGACCTGTCTTTTCCTTCCAGCTGTCATAATACGTGCCGCCGCTGCCCATAGAGCCGAGCGTTATCATGTACGCCTTCACGACCTGTTCCGGCTTTACCTTCCCCTTCTTGAGTACACTGCGTGCGTCCAGGATGGACTTGATCACGCCGTCTAGGTACTTGGTGTTGGCACTCAAGTTGTTTACCCAAAACTCTGTGGACACGTAGCCTGTCTCGTCGAACACGGCAAGCTGAGCCTTGCTCTTCAGTACCGGCTTCTCGCTGGCTGGCGCCTCTTCGTATTCGTTGATTGCAATCTGGGCCTTGTTTGCGATCTTTGACGGTGGAAGTTCTCTGGATTTTGTGTATTCTGCTTTTTCTATACGTTTTTCAGCGCCTTTTTCGGGAATAAATCCTATACCTTGTGCAACACTTGTTGCTACATTGGGCATTACAGTAACTAAAGCACCTTTTATTTTTGATAAGTACTTTTCCTTAAACTCAACTTTTTTAGTTACTGATAGATTCGTATAAATTTTAAGTTTTTCTATTTGAGCATTTTTTTCTTCGTCAGACAACGCTGGATCTTGAGCTATTGCATTTATTTTACTTTGTATAGGTTTAGCATAATTGCTTGTTTTTGTATATATTTCACGAACCATTTGGTCGCGTTCTTTTGTTGGTAATGCAATTTCAGTGTTTGTTTTTGAAAAGCGGGCAAAGTTTTCGTTCACGCCATAAAGCCCGTCTAATACAAAATGATTAGTACCAGGTAATTTGGCATTAAACAATGGATGTGCTATACCCTTTCCTTGAGTCTCAACTATTAATTTTTCTCTAGTGTCTTTATCCGTGACATCAATTTCAAATCCAGCCACAACAAACCCGCCTATATCCTCCCTCATCATATCCTCTGTGAGGATGGTTTGATCTCCGTATTCTTTTAAGAAATCATAAATAGTAACACCAATATCTAAAAATGCTAACTTACTTTTTGCGGTATTTACACTCACGCCCTTTCCGGGATGATCAAACATCAATGTTTTAGCTATTACAGATCTGGCTGGGAATGTTGTAAAATTTAGATACTCCTCAGTTAAGGCATCTGGATCTGACTTTGAATTTATTTTGTCAAAAAACGCCATCATTTTTGCAACATTTTCATCTCCAATCTCATTCGTAATTTTATTAAGTGTTGAAATGCGGGTTTTTATATCATTTTTTACATCTTGCCAATCTTTGTTTTTTGCAATTTTAACAAGAGACTCCATGAAGTATCGAGTACCATAGGAATTATTTATTGTAGTATGAGGTGGTTGAACCATGATCAAAACAAGAGTCTTGCCTTGGCCATAAATATTTTCTGCGGCGGTATATGTTGACTTAACCGTACCTATGTTCAAACTTGCAAAACCAATTTCGTCAAGAACATTCTTCAAATTATTTGCAAACCCAGGTCCACCATAAATCTCACGTCCCTTACTATCCACACCGTATCCAGTAGCGTCGCTAGTAATGATTACCACACGACCGTTGTATTCCTTAATAACTTCCGCAAGTGATTTTGTAGGCACGGTAGCAATTGCCAAATCCTTCTTACCCTTGGGTATGATGTAATCGCCTATTGCCGCTTTAGTCTTGATACTTGACTTCGTAAAGGTTCCATCTGGATCAACCTCAATAGCTATTGACGTGCTATACGGCTCGGCCGTCATAAGATTTTCAAGTGAGCTACCGGTCTTAATGCTTTGTGCAATGCTGTTAAAGAACTCAAGAGTCTCCTTCTGGTTTTGCAAGTCCTCAAAAGGCTTGATACGGCCAAAGGTTATGGTAGACACCGCTTTGTTGATCATCTCAGCGATGCGGCGAATCACGCCATAACTAAGCGGAGCCTCTTTGTCGGACAGTATACCGGCCAGCTCGGCGAGATATTCCTCCGCCTGGCCTATGTCGTCGGCTATGTCTTTGTACTTGTCGGCAAAGGCTGACAGTCTCGCGTTGCCGGACTTTGATATTATCTTCTCAAGGTTGTTACGGAACTCAAGGAAGGCAGGAGAACTGTCGCCAAAGGTTTTGAGCATTATCGCGTGGCTCACCTCGTGTACAACGGTGCGTGGAACAGCCCTGTTTAGGTTGATGTCGATACGACCAACGACCGTTCCATCGGACGAGGTGCTGTATGTAAAGTTACCCGCGCTGTTCTGCTGTGCGCCAAGGTTAGCCATAGCGTTGTTGTAGTCGGAGGTGTTCTCGTGCAGGTGGATGTCCATCATCGGGAACACAGACTTGAGGGTCTTGGCTGCCGCACGGGCCATGGCAATGGTCGCCTTTTTAGTGGCGTTCCCCGCATGCTTGCGCTCCAGGTCGGCCAAAGACGACTTGTTGCTGACGCGTACCCCGTTAGGCACGCCGTCCATCTCCAAGGTCTCTGCCGTCTCGATGTCGTCGGCCAGGCTTGGCTTGGACTTCATCTGCTCCTGTAATGCTACAGCATTCTCTACCGCCGCTACCAGTTCTGGCTCCACGCCGTTCTCTACCGCGTTGTGGTACGCCTCGGCCACCTGCTGTGAGACAGGCTTGCCAAGGGTTGTCTTTACCTGCTTGGTGATAGACTCGTATACCGTCGGGAGTACCTTTGCCAGGTTCATGATGGCCACCGTGGTATTGTCCACGCTCTTGAGCGCAGCCTTTACCGCGTCTGTGACCGGGGCCTTTGGGAACTCTTTCTTAGTTGTTGGCTTTTGGGTTGTCTTAGGGGCGGCCACTCCGCTTTCAACAATTAAATTACCATTTTCAACCTTGCTCGTAATATTCCTTTCGGGATATTTATTTTTAAGTTGCTCTATATCAGCATCTATTTTTTTTCTTTGCTCAGAAGTAGCTTTAGATATATTAGATATAACAGACTTACCAGCTTTAAGTATATCGGCTTCCATGATTGCTAAACTTTGGTTGCCAATATTGCTGAAGAAAGATTTAATATCCTCACCTGTTGTAGTTGGCTTCTTAGCCTCAGCCTTCAAGTAACCGTTGTCGGTCAACCACTTGGTCACATTGCCCGCGTCCATCTTGCCACCCGTCTTCTCGTACTTGGCCATCAAGTCGGCCATGGCCGGGGTGTAGTTCATGTGCGCGGCAAGGGAGTCCTTAGAACCAAAGATTTTCCCCGCATCCTTGCCTGATTGTAGTATGTAAACGCAGCCTTTTGCCATTATATAACTTAAAAATTAAAGGTTACTCCCTGGGCTTTATTTGGTCCAAATAAATTCTATCATAAATCTCGTAAGGCTTACCAAAGTCAGCCGGCTGTAAGTCCCACAGGTCTCTGTATGCGACATAAGCCCTTCCGGTCTGCGGGTCTACACCCTTGCTTACGTTAAAGTTGCCCATTACACCGGCCCATCCTGCCGAGTCGGTGTACCTAAAAGACTTTGTAGCCGGATCATATGCCGTCATCGTCTCTCCAAAATCTCTTAGCTCTCTCAAAACCGCTTGGTCCTCTTCGGAAAGGTCTCCCTTCCCCATTCGTTCGGCCAACTCTGGCTCATTCATCAGCCTCACGTAATCCCTTAAAACTTCTATTTGCCCCCGTGGCATAGACATTGAACGGTTAGACTTGTCGTATTGCTCAATAAAGTCTCCCAAGTCTCTGACTGTTGCACTCACGTCTGCCGAACCAACCGTTATCACGCCATCCTTTTTCAAGTCCTCAAAATATAGATGTCGCTTCTTTAGGTCTTTTATCTGGTCTTCAGTTAACTTCCTAAAGGCAATCTGGTCGTTTATGTCTTGTATGTCTCTTTCATATCTTTCAACAAGGTCTCTGGCAATTGCGGGTTCCTTAAACTTATTCAATGAATAGTATGTCGCATCTTTTTCACTACCCCTGGAGGGCCTATAGTCCGACACGGAAAACGTGTTATATTTTTGAGGCTTACCAACGTACAGGTTAAAAGCGTCTGTCCTTGGGCCCATGTAGGCCCTGTTTGCCATAGTTTCGTCCATGGCATCTCTTGCTACCCTGGACGCCTCCTTTTTGTTTAAGAAGACAGTGCTAAAGAACCTTGACTCCATGTCCTCATAACTAATGGGGTCAAGATTTTCCTCAAGCCTTCCTTCCGTAAATTCCTTAATAGCACCTACCCCAAACCCATCGCCGGGTCTGTTTACACCCCGGTGTATCCTTTCGTCTGTTATACCAGACCACTCAAGTTGTTGTTTTGGCGTCCCTTCCATTTTGGTGTTGTAACGCCTTCCTCGATACATGTACTCTACCTGACCTGCCGCACGTGCCTTAGCGTATGCGTCGTCTTTGGTAATCTGGTCGCTGTAGTCCTCAAGGAACCAGTTCTTAGGGTTGAGGTGAGACATAGCCTTTTGAAACGCGCTCATTGGCTTCCCGCGCTCGGCCACTATCTCGACAGGGTTTGTTGAGTATTGGGACACATACGTGTCGGTCCCCGGCTCGGTCTCGTCTTCGTAAAACAGTTGCTGTGGGTCTCGACGGAACAGTCTCTTTTTTGGCGGGTCTGTGTCTAAGGCAACCCCATCTTCAGCCATTTGCCCGTCCCCATCAAAGCTAGGAAGGGTCTCTATCAACGAGTCTATACACTCATGGCAACCCTCGTCAAGTTTTTTTCTAACCCAACTAACCTTGTTTTTTGGAACGATGGCCATGATCCCGTTGGATGAGGATATGGCCATCTCTCCACCTTCTACTTCTAACAGTTTCTTTTCCATTGTGTTACCAGGGATAAGCCCTTACATCAATTGGGGCGTAATTTACATCATTTCTTGTCACTATCGACACCCTTCATTGTCCAATACATGCCGTTTTTTGCCTTGGTGCTGGCATCCTTGTCGGTGTACTTCAACTTGCCGCCAATCACCTCGATGTCTATACCCCCGTTCTCGTGGCTTTTGCCTTTAAAGTTCTTAACGACTTGCCACTTGCCGCCGGGCTTGAAGCCGAACGACATGCCGTGTTCAGCCTTTTTAGATTTAGGAGGACACTTCTCCTTCACCTTCTTTTCCTTGACCATTTTGTCCACGTCAGACCTTGTGACAACCTTCTCGCCAAGCGCCTTCTTCATGGCAAGCTCTGCCTCGTTTAATCCACCCTCCTTGTTCTGCTTCTTCATTTCGGCTACAGTCGCCTGGGCCTGGTTCACCTCCTCAAGGCTCATATCGCTTTCCCCCGTCGCGCTCTTAAACACGGCCTCTTCAAGGCTGTTGATTGTCGCGATCCTTTGCTGCCCGCCTGTTGGGATCTCTGGCATCTTGAGGGGCTCTGGCTCCTTCTTTTTACGAGACGGCGCGGGCTCCTTCTCTTGAGACATCTTGGCTATTTCTTCCTGTAGGGCGACATATTTCTTGCCGTCCTCGGTCTGTTTCCATTCGGCCTCGGTGATGGCATACGCCTGGTCTGGCGTGGCACCCTCGGCTATAAGCTGCTTAATCCTCTCCTGGCTTGACTGCACACCACTCTCGAGCAGGTCCATCTTCTCTTGCTCCTTCTGGGCAATCTTAGCCCCCTTAGTGCGGCCCGGTTTCTTAGCCTTTGTCGGCTTCTTGCCGCCCTTAGCCTCTTCAGCTGTGAGCTTGTTTTTCCAGTACTCAGCGTCAGAGTCCGCATACTTTTTAGCGTCCTCATCGCTCATGCCCTCCACGTCGTAGCCGTTGTCTGCAAGGAACTCCTTAGCTGTCTTCTGTCCGTCCAGGTAAGCATATGCTGACTCGGCCTCCTTTCGCGCCTTCTCGGCGGCCTGTTGTTTAGATGCGTCGTCTGACTTGATTCGCTCAATGTCTGGGGTGGTTATGGCCGGGGCGTTGTCGATGAAGTCCTGCTCCGTGATAGAGTTTAAGACCCTCTGGCGCGGGTCGGCTACTTCTTCTTCTTGAAGTACTCCACCTGTTGTAGTCGTTTCTGTGCCTGCGCCTTCGACAGGTTGGGTTTCGACAGGTTTTTGCCCGACTCCGACTTGACCTGGTACCCCCGTGATGTTTTTCGTATCATCTACTTTACCGTTTAATATGTCATAGACCGCCTTTTCATTGGCGGCAATCCTCTCCTTTGCTTGCTTGTACTCGTTTGACTCCGAATCGTTGTCGGCCATCAACTGACGGTCTTTGGCCATCTGGCCAGAAAGCGAAGTTATCGCATTCCGTTTGTCATCAGCCAACTTGCCCCACAAGGGGTTTCCAATTACCGTCGTCAGGAACTGGTCCCCGGCCTTCATTGCCTTCAAGAGGTCCGCAGTGTTGTTGTAGTTCTGATCAACCTGCTTTTGTGCCGCCTCGGTAGGCATAGGCTTTTTATCCTCAATATCCACCCTGCGTGGCTCAACTATAGACTTGACCATGCCGGTCAATTTCTCAGCCTTCTGCTTCCACGTGGTAGACGTCTCGTGGTTGTTTACACTTGTCTGCAACTGGTCCAGTATAGGCTGGGTGTTGCCGTATCCCGAAACGCTAACACGCTTCTTGGCCAACAGGGTTAAAAAATCTTTGTTCTCGCTAAGCCCCTTGGCGTCCTCCGGGGTCATCATCATGGACGTGCCGTCCGCGTAAGTAAGCGTAAGCATGTCTGGCGACTTTCCCTGCAAGTATTCCGCACCAACACGCTCGTATTGAGCCTGTTGTTGGCGGTACATCTTCTCGAGGATAGGGTCGTTTGAGTTCTTGTCCGCGTTCCTTCTTGCCTCGTCCGCCCGGGCACTAAAGAACCCATACACGTTGCGTTGGCTTGTGTTGAGCTTGGCGTTGTCTGCGGCAAGTTTTATCCGGTTCGCGTCCGTAATCTGCTCCTGCATCTGGGCCGCCTCGTTGACGTCTATGTTGCCGGTCGCATACAGTGAGGACACCACACCCCTTGCGTACTTCTCGTTCTTTTCAAACACAAGCCCCTGTAAGTACTGACGTCGCTGGTCTTCAAACCCACCGGCAAGGGTTGCCTTGTCGTTAAACGCCTGTGCCTCGTCTACTCGCTGCTGGGCCAAAGAGCCAGTCCTTGCGCCGCCAATGAAACCCAGGATACCTATCGGTGCAACGCCCACAAGGGTCTCCTTGATACGCTCCCTGGAATACATTTCGCCAAAGTTTGTCCATGGATCGCGTTCTTTCTCTACTATATTTTCTTGGGCAATATTCTGTGGCAGTTCTTGCAGGAAAGTCTCCTGTAACACCTCAACAGCTCCGCCAACGACAGCCCTTGCGGCCCTCCCCGATATGTCAGCACCAAGCCCTTTGCCCCAACCAGACACGAGCCTGTATGCGCCCTTTGTAAATGGAAGGCCGTCTATGGCGTATGTAAAGAACAGGTCCTTTTGGGCGTCAATGCTTCTCGACACGGCCTGCTCAGAGCGCCTAACGTCGCCAGTCTTCGCCAAAACAGCGGCGCCATTCTCGCCCGCTATTGACATGGTCTCACTTGCCCAGTTCCCTACCCATCCAGCCATTAGGGTTACGGCCTGTCCGGTAGCGGCCCCGCCAGAGAAGTAGCTAACCAGCCCCGTGCCAAGCAATGCCGGGGCCATGTTGCCACCCATGTTGCCTAACGCGATTTGGCTGTTGTAGTACAAGTCGTCGGCATTAAAGCCAATGTCTTTCACCTTAGGGGCGGCAGAACTCCATTCGTTCTGCATGGTCTCACCCATCACTTTAAGGTCCTGACTGTCAGTGTAGTTGCCTATGTTTTTTATAAACGAACCTAGCCCGTTCATGAACGAACGGCGGGCTATATACAGCGGGATTACCGACTCCTGCTGGGTCATCTTCATCTGCTTGAACAGCTCACTATTCCTTTCAGACATTGCCTTGTCAAAGGACATCTGATAAGCCGTGTTGATAGTCTTGAGGTCCTCCTCTGGGATGCCAGCGGCATACTTTTTCAACTCCTCGTCAGCCCTCTTTACCATCTCAGCCTTTCTCATCTCAAAGGTGCTGTTGTACCTCGAGTATATCTTGTTGGCTTCTTCCATCAACTGGGACTGGTCCGGCAACAAGGCCTGGAAGGCATCGCCTAATTCAGCAAGCTGTTGGTTGTACTTGTTGAAAGCGTCGTTATAGGTCAGCTCATCAATGACGCCGTTTTGATAGTCCTCACCCAGTTTCTTGACCTCTTGCTTTATTGCGTCAGTCTGCTCGTTATATTTTATAGCAAGCTGGTCGGCCTGCTTTTTAGCGACAGAAACAATAGCGTCAATCTCGGTGTTTGCCTGGGACTCGTACTGGCTGTACATCGCCTCTATATCGGATATGTACCTTGCGTTTATTTCCTCTTGGAACTTACCGCTCTTGTACTTCTCTCTGAGCGCATACGCCTCCGGGTGTTCCTCTTTAAAGTATTCGTCGGTGTCATATTGCGTGGACTGGCTCTGTACCGCAGCGTTGGCCTTGTCATACAGGATGCTTACAGCAGACCCGTTTGGGTCAAGGCCATACTGCTCGATTATTTTTCTTACCTGTTCATCCAACTTGCTGGAGTCAACAGTTGTTTGCGTGATGTCTTCGTCCGGGGCCTTTAAGAAGTGGGCGAATGTTTTCTCGTTAAAGTTTTCCTCAACTATCTTGTCTATAATCTTGGTGTCAAGGGTTTCGCCTACATTGTCGCTGGCATTCTGAATTTTTTGCTTGATACGATTTTCAGCCTCTAGCCGTATATCTTTCCTTTTCTGTGGGTTTGGCTCGTATACGCCACCTGGCCACGGCAAATCTTCGCCAACATACTTCTTCCACATCTCCTCGTTCTGGATGAGTAGATTATAGTCCACGACAACGTTACCGATCTCTGTGTTGCCAGCCTTGTTGGTGGTTACCGTGACATTCTTTGTAAGCCCTACGAGGTCCTTGTATTTATCGTTAGCCTCCTGATACGCGGCGATTTTTAACCTTTCGCTCGTGTAGTCATCCTCTTCCGGTTTAAACATTTCGGCTTGAGGCTTCTGCACAATTTCACGTAACGACGGAACCTCTCCCTTGCCAAACTCTTTCTTTTTGGGCACCTTAACGGACGGCAAACCCTCCTTTGGGTTGGCCGCCTGTCTGCCACTTAAAATACCCTCAACCTCCTTGACATTCTTGGAAAACCACTCCCTGTTGCCTTTATCTTCTGCGTACAAGTTTTCCGGGTCGCTGAAGTAGCTAAGGTAAGAATCACGCTGGGCGACAACATTGTTTTGACTGTTCTCCATCGCGGAGCGCATGCCAGACGTCCACTTACGCACGTCATCTCCGCCGAGACTGTCCATCTCGTCAAGCATGCTGCTGATTTGGCCGCGCCTGTCGCTAAAGTGCTTCTTGGTATAGTCCACATCCCAGCCGTCATTCAACGCCTGGTCTGCATCATTTAAGAAGTTTTTATATAGCCTCTTTACATTGCTAAGAAGTGTCTTTTGCTTGTCTACAGAGGCCTGATCAGGACCGCCACTCGTCGCAGAAGGCTGTACAGGCTGCTCTGAACCTGGTGTAGTACCCTCTTTTTTTTTTATAGGCACGCCATACTCATCGACCTCGACCTTAGCGGTCGTTGGCTTGGCTGGTTTTGACTCATTGGCCAACGGCTTAATCGGAACCCCGAACTCGTCAAATTCTTCTTCCATGCTATTAATCCTCTGTAATTGTTACACCATTTTTTTTGAGTATAGCCTCGTATTCAGCTACGTTTTTATATCCAGCAGCCGTTGCCTTGCCTTGTATTTCAGATCTTTTAATTGTCTTTTTGGAACCGGTATCTTTTTTCCCCTTCTGAAAGGCAACAAACATGTCTGGATATCCGGCTATATTGAACTGGTCTTGGTTTTTGCCATAGTTTATAGTGACCTCCACCAAGCTGTTGTCGGCCTCGCTTTTACCCTCACCGACAGCCTCGACGTGGCCATCTGGCCTGATCTTAAAGCCGCCCGACGGGATGAAGTCCTTTACCCTTGTTGTGCCGTCATCAGCGACTACATAAACCGGGGGTGTGTTGTCAAGCAACAACTTGTTGTACGACAGGCTTTGGTCATATTTGGGCTGCCCGTTGTTGTCCAACGTGTCTGTGTCTCTGCTCTGTACCTTAACGGTCGGCTTTTTTGTCTTTGAACTCGAAGACGTGCCGCTAGATGAACCCTTGGAGGTGCCCTTTTTAATAGGCTCCTCGTTGACAGGAAAAAGTTCCTGCCCCTTTGCCGCTACCCTTTCCGAAAACTCTAGCTCTGTCTCGTTTGGTTTTTTAAGCGACTCATACACGTCCTGCCCCTGCGGGTCGTTCATTACGTAATCCAACACAACTGCGCGATGTGCCTCCCTGTTTCGCTGCGTCGTCTTCTTGTCCTTGCCCACAATCACCTCTTTTTCTGGTATCGTATTTTTCGTAAACTCAATCAGGTCGTAGTTAACCTTGAACGGGTTTGACTCTATACGCATTTTTGCCCTGTCTTGAGGGGTTAATTTTGGGTCGGCATATTTTTTTAACCAGTCGGTGGCGTAGTCTTTATTATACTTGTTTTGCTTGTCCTGGTTAAGTATGTTAAAGGACTGGTCGGAGTATGTCTTGTTTTCTTTAGCGGCAGATGTTGCCTTGCGTATCTCCCCCTCAAGCCGCTTCATCTTACGCATTATGTTTGCGTCCATTGTCTCCGGATCGATGCCCTGGGAGCGGAGGTCGATTATATAGTCGTTGTACTCATTTACCGCCTTGTTAACATACTCATAGTCCGCCTGCCAAACATCGCCGGGGTCTTCTAAAAGGGCGTTCCAAGTCTTCTGCTGTCGCTCAAGTTCTTTTTTCTTTTTATCGCGCTCACTTAAAACATCCTTCTGGATGTTGTACATCTGCGTATAAAATTGAGACGTGTCAAACACGGTGGCGTCACCACCGCCCTCAGACCCCACTCTTGCTTGTATTGGCGTTGCCATTTTTAGTACACCGGATTAGTTAAGTCGTTATTAAAAAAACCAGAGTTAAAGTTATTAAGCCCATAGCCGCCTGACTTTTTTAAATTTGGTATTGAAAAACTATCCATGCCTAGGCCAGAATATAAGCCAGGGAATGTCTCGTCCCACATGCCTGGATTTTTACCCCTCCTATTACCTAAGCCAAATGAAGGCGAATATGTTCCTTGGGTTGCCCTTGAAGCAGGAGCGCCCGCTGTGGGAGGTGCTTGCCTGTCTTGCATCATGAACTTGATCAAGTCCTTGCCGGACATATTGGAGTGGTCAAAAGAACTAGGCAAATCAGAAGACTTGGTAAACGCGTCAGCCATAGAGCCTTTTGTGCCAGCACCCGCCCCCCCATACATCATGCTCATCATGCCCATCTGGCCAATCCCTTGAGCAGCCCCTATCATGTTTTCTAAGGCGGCACCTTTTAATTTGGCTATCCTGTCAGACTCTTCATTAAACGCGGTCAACTCATCGGCACTCTTCATGTCTTCATATCCCGCATAAGTTCCAAGAGCCTGTTGCAGGTCCTGCTGCCTTTGTTGGTAGTTTTGGGCAGATTGTAGTGAATAATCAAGCTCGCCCATCTGCGCCCCTTCCAACCCCTTCGTAAGCATCGCCATTGCGTCTTGACTATTTCCCGCCTGTAACGCAGCGGCCACAAACCTTTGGTTCTGTAGATCCTGCGAGTACCTTCTTGCCCCAGCGCCCGGCATCTCGTAAGAAGAGGCCAGACGTTGCGAAATGCCAAGCGCCTGCTTTGCGGGCTCTGGTATTTCATAGTCGGGCCTTTCGCCAAGACCTTTCTGAGCTTTCCTTGCCGCAATAAATTGTGCTAATGATGTTGCGCCTTGTATGGCGGCTGGCGCAGCCATTAAAGCTAACGGTATGGGCATATCTTTTTCTTTATTAGATTAGACGATTGGCAAATTTAAGATAAAACACCTTTGATTCCAACCGATACAAGGACGGAACCTGTATTATTAATTGTGGGGTCGTACTCTAACGTGTGGGTTAAAGCATTCGCCCTTATATCTTCTCCGTTCCACATAGCGATGTCGCTGTAGTACCAAGTGCCTGGAATGTTGTTACTGTCCGGCTGTTGTCCCTGCAATGTTACTAGGGTCCAGTCGTTAATAGGGTAGTAAACAGCGGTTAAAACCTCGCCCGTAAATATATCTCCCCCGGCTTGAAGTATTGTTACCACCTGCCCCACAAGCGTAGACTGGTCAAAGTCAAACACCCACCCATTTATAAGCTGGGAGGGCGGGTTGTAGTATGAAGAGCAGGTATTGTTGTTGTTGAAGAACTTGGGGTCGTAAAGATTCTTACGATAGTTTACCTTGCCGTAGCCCTCATACGTGCTAATTAGGTTTGTGGGCATGGTGGTCTTCATTCCCAAAGGATAACTTCGGTTAGGTTCTGACTCAGCTGATATCGAAAATAAATCATCCGATACTAAGGATATGTCTTGATAACGCTTGAGCATCAACGGTTGTTCATTGGAAACAAAAGATACCTTTTGAGTAAACGAATCGCCGTGGAAGGTCCACTGTTCTGGTTGATTATGGACGTAAAGCTGATTGTTTACACCCCACCCAACAAGAGTTTGTCCAAGGTTACAGAACTGCTGGAAGTTATAGTCATAGGTTGACCTCCACCTCATGTTTACGTAGTCAAACACCACATGATCGTAAGATAGTCCGCTGGCCGTGTAGTAATACCCTGGCTGATTATAGTCGTCTATACTTGGAGTCACGTCTTCAATGCCAATCAAGGTGTAATTTGACTCTTCGTCATAAAAAACATAGTTGATATTTCCACTATATGAATTACCGCTTTCTTCAAAGAATAGTACAATGTCATACCCATACAGATACGAAACGTCACCATCTATTCTAAAATATGGCAAAAATTCTCCATCATAAGCCCCATAGACAACACCTGTGTAAGGAGAGTCAAATCGGAACGCAAAACCTACCTCGCCAACAGACTCGTTAATATATGTTCTGACCACCGGATTGGCACTCGCATTGTAAGATTTGGCAAGCTCTTTTGTCTTTGTTCTGAATTTGTAGTCCTTGCCGTTATCCTGGTCTATTTCACTCACCACAATCTGCCCATTAGCGCCAGAGTAAACAAACACACCAGCGTTGTTGTCAAAGTACATGGAAGCACCGTTAGGAAGAATAGCAGTAGCGCCTGGATTAGAGCATCCAAACAAGCTCTTGTAGTCGAACCAGGACGCGAATGTCGCATTGGATACGCGCACCGTTGAGTCCGATCCAACCTCGTTGGGGTAGAACTGTATGTAGATTGAGTTCTCCTTCTTTTGTTGAAGGCACTTTAGAGTCTTACCCTCGCGGCCCGACATCAAGGCTTTGATCACAGGACCGAACGTAGGGTTCATGTCCTTTATGTTCTCGTTATCAAGCGCAAAGGAAGAAAGGTTGTTTACTTGAGTCCCTAATATAAAGGTGCCGGAATGTATTGCTGTTGCCTGACGGTGAGTCATCTTGGCGTTTTGATCCTCTATTCTTATCCTGCCTGTTTCATGTATATTACTAGCCCAATAGTCTGAATAGTTAGGATCCTCAATAAAATAATACGCTTGAGTAGATCCGCCGCCCATTCCGGTCTGGTAGTTTCTTTGTCTCACATAAACATCACCATAAGATAAGGTGAATGTTGCGGGAGTTGTGCTTACCAAGTTGTTTACAACCTGGTTTACGTAATATAGGGTAACTAATGCCGTGTTTGATGTAGGTGTTATACCCTGCAATATTAAGGTGGTGACGTTCGTAAACGAGTTATATCTAACGTCTATAACTATTGTTGATACTTGGGACGTCGTACCGTCTAAATTGTAAACGGTAGCATTCCAAGCCGTGTTTAATAATTCGGATTGGTCTCCGGACAAGTACAGGAAATAACTTGCAGCCTGACCAACTTGGACATAGTAAGCTATAGGGGATGCGTGTGACCTATCCTCAGTATAAGGATTGATTATATCTATGGCCTCACTAACATCCTTCCATGTACTTACAAATATACTTCCCGTGTCATCAACAGCTGGTCTGGGGGTATATATCTCTATTAACTGACCGAATAATTGATTAAGAACTGAGGCCAGTCCCGCAGGAGACTCTATGAGCCCGGTGTCAAAAATATTAGTGTATACCACTTGACGTTGCTCCTCTCCACTTGCCGGTTGGTAATCGACCACGTCTAACTCAAGGTATGGTAAATACGCTACCTGAGAGGCGTCGGTTCCTGGGGCGTCTAGTCGCCTTCTTATAAACCTTATCTTGTCGCCTACCTTGATTTCATGCTGTATTTTTGCGCCAATATTCTGCGATTCATAATACCTATCTATATTGATTTTGTATCTATTTATGTTGTCGTCATCTAAGGTAATAGACGAAATATAGCCAGACGTTAAGCCTGCCGATAAATCGTTTGCGTTTGTTGTGTATTGACCAAAACTTAAAATTTCCGTAGCTGGTTTTGCAACTATCCAATACTTTGTTGCCCAAACAGGGGGTATATGATCAATAGTAAATTCAGCATTTATGGTAAACGGGTTGTCGGGATTATCTAGTCCAGACCTGTCGATGTCGTAAAACCACGGAACAAACAAGTTCATAGAGTCTGCGGTATATACCGTGCTGTCCCTATAAGCCCTGTCTCCATACACAATTCCAAACTCATGCGTTGCTCCCGCCTTTAATGATGGCGTTGCCAGTGTTTGCCTTGTTGTCCTAACCCTTGGCGAAGGGACTCCGGCCACATTAGGTCCGGCGGTGAATGTATATCTTACGGCCAAGCCAAATATTGCCGCTGTGCCGTTCGCATACCCCATTTGATCCATGAACGCATCGCCAATAATTTGCATTATGGCTACATTCCAGTCCCATATATTTGGTCCAGAAGCCAGTGCTGTATCAATATCATATTGTGTCAACTGATACGTCATCTGTCTAATCGATACACTGGATGGGGGTGGGCCATAAAAAATTATTCCAGCCGAAAATGGAAACATCGCATATGTACCGAAGGCGTCCCAATCACTAGTGTCGCTTGTTATTGTAGACGCGTTAACTCCAATGTTGTAATCAATTGCAAAATCAAGTGCTGCCCATGCGTTCCAGCGTATCTCATTTAAACTGTATCCAACCGTTACGTCTAAAACTTCATCCAGCTCGGACGGCTTGTTATACCCCTCTCTAAAGTTAACGTAAGTTAACTGGTTAGTAGGCAAATACTCTTGACAGTCCGCAATGATCGGAAGGCGGTCATAATTTTTAAACACGTCCATTGCTGGAACGGTTGATACGCCGCCATAGTAACTAATCGCGTGTATGGAGTTGTCTGAAATAGAATCCTGTTCCTTGTCTAACTGAAGAAAAACCGAAAACGGAGGCTCTGTACCAAAATTACTTTTATCAAACTGCTGTACAGCTATATTAAACTTACGGATAATTTTCGGCCCTGTATTGAACTGAATTATTATCCCGTTATCATTGTTTAAATAAACCCAGTTTGTACCGGGTATTAGTTCTGACTGCTCAGGCAAATCTAACTTGGAGTACATTGACCAAACACCCACCTCGCCGTTTTCATATATCGGCTGGATGATAAACTTGAATAGTTTATTTCGAAGTTTATTGTCTTGACGAGTTGTGTCGGTAAAATAACTAACAATTGGTGGCTCTAACGGCCACTTGATGGCGTCAATAGTTTGAAGGTCAATTACGGGATAATATCCGTTTGGCGTTGGAGACTCCAATGCCTTTGCTAAGTTTATCTGATATGGGGGGTTGAATAAACGAGTTCCGTCAGCCTCATACATTTGAGGATCCCAACGTCCGTCTGTCCACTTTAAAATATCATCTATGATATTAGAGTGAAATATCGGCCAATCACGACTGAAATTAAGCTCAGAACCTTGAACAGCAAGTGTATGAGTCTGATTAGTAATGTCGTAAACCCATATCTGATGGTCAAGGTCAGCCTTGAATACAAAATAAACAATTGAATTATTTTTTAACCATGGGGTAGCCCCTAGGATTTGATCCGCGTCATCAATCTGCGCGTTGGGGATAACAAGAGTTCCGTCAGAAGTTTCAACGGCATAGGCGTTGCCCGAGTTGTATCCCAAGCGGCAATACGAAAACTCACGATAGTCACCCTTTGGAACGCCCTGTGGTGTGTCGTCGGTATTGATACCACCCTCAAAACTTATGATCTCGTTAAAATCCATTATCCTAAGTTAAATTCTGAACTCTGTGCAAGCGCGTCAATCATCTCGCTGAGTCGTGGAGCCTTAACCAAAAGATTCGCACTCCACTGAGCAGCCTCGTACTGAATTTGTAGTTCCTTGTACTTTGACTGATCCCGACTGTTCCCCTTGTGGAGACAGTACTCACTCATCAAATATAAGCGAAATGGCTCGGCGTAGGCCGTGTCAATCAATGTGTTTTCGTTCACATCCGCGCCGTTGGAGAAGTACTCAATTACGAGCTGTCCCTCCGGGATGCTATGGCTGAATATGATGTTGTTTCCATCTATTCGGTAGTAGTTCTCGTTGCGACCGCCGCCCACGGTATAGCTTGGGTAGTTGTAAAAATACCCGAAGTATCCTGTCGGGAAAAAGCCGTCAAGAACCACATCATCATTCTGGTCACTCTCGCATTGGAAGAAGTTCTCAGGATAAGTCAGCGAAGTGTCAGGAGTTAGCGTCCAAATGCGACGTCCCGACTTCAAGCCCACCTTAGAGATACGGATGCAGTCTCCGGGCATGGTAAACACCCGCGCACCGTTGTCAATCTTGCCGTAAATAGTCCGAAGGCTTACGTTGCCATCAAGCGGACTCTTCTCGCTCAAGTAGTCGATAGCTACCTGAGTCATCCACGTCAACTCACGGCCAACGGGATTTTTGCCAAGACGATACAGGGCAGAGGTAGCGATGTATTTTATGTTCTTTATCGTCATTGATTATTGTATAATCTTGAGGTGTCACGAGCAAGCGCTTGAGCATCAATAGCATCATCATTCAAATCGTCTTGGAGTCCTTGATTCGAAAGAACCTGTAAACACATCTGGAACAGCATCATCTCACCCTTGCCTGTCTCGTCGCTTGGGATTACCAAGATGTCGTCGTCATCCATCTGATACACGTTGGGAACCATCGTAACCGTCACATCTCCCTCAGGCTTTCTGTTAAATCGGAGCTTGTCCTTGAACAGGATGGCCGCCGACCTGTTGCTACCCCGAAGGATGTTGATTGCTGTGGCCTCAGCTTTGGTCTGAACTATATATCCGTTGTCACCCGTAGACTGATCCTCCACACTAAATATTGCCATGCTTCCCGCGATGGGCTGCGGACTCAAGGTCACATAGTAACCATTGGCGTCATTAGCGATAGTAAAGGTGTATGGAACCGCCATATCGCTTGCCTCATACGGATCGCGTGATACAATGTCGGCAAGGGCTAGGTTCAGAACACGAGAGATAATCGAACGAGGGTACAAGCGACGCAAGTCCTCTGGAGTATCTCCTCCAGTCAACCTGTGCTGTATTAATTCTATGGCCTGACGCTTGGTTATCATACTTTACTTGGCATTTGAGTTTGAATGTTCCACTGGTTCTCGTTACCAATACCGACGTAGGTTTTTATCAAGTCAGTCAAGTGGTCCACGCAGCTTTCGGGGTATTCGAACTCAACACTCGAACTCGGTTGACCAGCGTTTGGACCTGTTGTATGAACGGAACCCGGAGGTAAATATACGGGAATTCCGTTAATAATATCGTAGTCAAATACAGGCTGAATCGGCTCTCGTATGTAAGTAAAGGTTATCCGTGGCATATACGGATAGATAAAGTATTTGTCGTTTCGTGTTACAAGGATCGGGTCGTTCTCGCTAGGATTATCGACCGGGCTTGTGATTGAGTTACGCATCTTTGCGTCAAACTCGTGTTGGCTCACAAACTCAACACTGCGGTAGTTAGTGTCATACGAACATTGCTCGTTGAGTTGCTCAAGGAAACTTGCGGTTGCCTGATACCAAATGTCCGCAGGAATTGTAGCGTAGCCCCCGCGCTCAGGCCGTCCTGGAAGCACAGGAGTAAACGACATTGCAGGGTACTGCGGTGAACCTAAAGTCTTAATGAACGTCTGAAGGTCGCTTGTAATCTCTCGGTCCTTTTCAAAGTTGTCCACAAGCGTGTTTAAGTAACGTTGATTGACAATCTTGATAGCCCGATTGAAGTCGTCGGGCGTGATGTAGCCGCCCCTCAGATCCTTTCCGGCCCTGAAGAGAAGCTCATCATATATTTGACCGAGGTTAGTAGTCATTATGAGTAAATCTCTATTTTAACGGAAGCAGCTACCAACAAGTCGTCAGCATAAGCGGCCGGTCCAGCTCCAAGTGGACCCATTCCGGTTGTTAAAACGTATGCTGAACTGGTGGTATTTATGTAGCTATTTATTCCCGCAACAAAATCAGTGCTGCCAGCCCCGTAAGATATGGTAATAATTGTTTTGTTGGTAGTAAACGGAGTGCCTGTAGTCAGGCAACGATAATATCCGGCACCGACTCGATCCCAGGTCAGTGTTTGACCTGTGGTGTTTTTTATAACAGTCACGACCGGGTTTGATGTACCTGTTTGGGTCAAAAGGGCTACATATACTAACGGATTGTTAGACTTAACTACATTTCCCAGCGTGTCAACACCGAGCATATATGCAGGCGACGGATCAACAAAATTTGTTGCGTCGTACTCGGTTAATTTTAACTGACCATCTGAGTTTACAGTAAGCTTAACGCTCTCAACACTGCTCTTCGTGGTACTCAATGAAAATTCGGAACTGCCAACGGCAGCATCTGTCCAATAAGAAGAGAGCCTTGAAAGAGATATCTGTGTGCTGTTACCTGTTATGTTTCCACTTAGCAGTACTGAACTACCAAAACCATTGCCAGCAGCCGCGTTTCTTGCCTGTACCGTCAGGGCAGATGCAGAACTTGTTGCGCCCTGAGACTTGGCTATATCGGTCTGAGCAGTGCCTGTTAAAAAGGTTAAAACGTAATTGTTTTGGTCAAGAGTTGTATTGGCGGTAAGATTTAATGGAAGCTTGCCATTTAATTGAGTTTGAATGTTTGATGTAACATTATTCAAATACCCAAACTCTGTATTGCTAACTAATCCCGTAGAAATCTTAGCAGCGTCAACACCTGCCGGTATATCTGAGGCCGAAAGCGTTGTACCAGAAATTATAAGACCATTGTTGTTGTATGTCACCTTAGTCGCAGTTCCTCCTACAACTGGCGGAACCGGAATGTCTACCTTCCCCGCAACCGCTGATGTAAGCGTAACGACGTCACCCTGCAAGGTTGTAATGTCCGCCCCTTGACTTATTATGTTTGTAGAAGCGACGTCAAGTGCGACCTTCACATTTGTAGGTCCCGGATACAATGGCGCCCCTGCATAACTAATAGACTGTGCGTTAAATCCGGGGAAGGGGGCGTTTGGGTCATAATATTGTTGCCAAACAGCATTGTTGAGCGAGTTGTTGGTGCAGACATACAACAATTTCGTGTTGACGTTTTCCCACAAAGCGCCCACCTCAACACCCTTGCTTTCGTCATCATATTGTGTAGGAGATCCAGGTCCGGGGGGTGTAAGATTAAACAATCGAAACTGAAACGATTGGAGTAAGCTGTCAATTACAGAACTAGCCGAATTGTTTGAAACCCAGTAATATGTCTCGTCGTCGCAACAAGCACATTCGCATCCGGAAGAGTCGAGATTTGCTTGAATGTTAGCAAGCATCTCGTTATACTTGTCGATTTCCCCACAGCTTCTGTAGTTTATCGCCTGTGTACCATACAAGAGGACATTGTCTACATATACTTGGTACTTGGACACTCTATTCCTAACGAGTTCTGCTTGATGTGCAGCACGCAAGTTTTCAATGCATGGCAACAGTCCACACAACGAACCCGAACAGGTTACAACGAACTCTTTAACCACAGATGTTGTGTAAAGAATAATTAACCCATCTGTTTGAGTTTGCTGAATTTGTTGAGTCAATGAAACACCGTATGTGCCGGTTGCTAATGGAGTTGATTCGGGTAGCGTCGGATACGGAAGAGACGTTGTAAAAACTTGAGGATTAAAGTTTGGATTTAATCCAGTCCATGATGGATAGTTTATCGTACAACTCAAATCGCTAACGACTTCATTAGAAGATAATTGAGTTGTATTTGAAACACCCCAAGTGCCGCTGTTGTCATACTCACAATCGTAAACAAAGTTTACACTAGCGGTAGTCTGCGTACAGCCCGAATAACTATAAACGCCACTAAGTTGAACATTTGTTAATTCAAAGGTTATAACGTAGTTAGCGGGGGCTGGAGGGGTTGCTAAAATTACAATACTATCAGGATCATTGTATGATGTGCTTGAAACCAACGACGTAGCAGTTGTAGCTCCGTCAATTAAAGTGATTCCATTTCCTGACTCTAGGAACTGATACACCCATTCATTTGATGCAACTGTCAACACATTTGGAGCAGTAACCACGCCACCAAGGGAAACCCCAAGAAACGGATCTGCTAAAACACGCAGGGAATAGGTGAAGGTATAGATACCATTTGCCACGTTTCCATTAACGTCAAGTGGTAAATCAAAAGAATAAGTAGGAACCCCATTATTGGCAAAATCCCAGATTTCTAAGTCAATCATGGGGTTTCCAACAGTATTCTCATTGACGATGATGTCGCCATTAAAACTGATAACACCAAGCCCTTTTAGTTTCCCCAAAAGAGGTGATAGTCCAAGACCAATGTAATCGGTTGAGTCCGTTACAATACCCTTTGGGACTACGGTCTGAGTTATCGGATCTACGTATGATAAATCAAACGAAAGGGATACGGTGCTAATCATCTTTTTATAGTTTTCTTAATTTACCTAATAATTCTTCATTTACCTTGAGGTGGTCAATCAATGCAAATGCAGCTTCGCTACCCGTTTGCGCTGACTCAAAAAATGGTGATTTCAACCACTTTGTTCCATCACCTCTACGGTCGCGAATATACCACATTCCGTCCTCATTTTTGATAAAATTCTCGCTCAAAAGTCTGTTTACCAACTCGTGAACACTTTCGCCTTCTGACGACTTGGTCTGAGCGGGTTTTGATGAACCGAGAATCTCAAACGCGTTTTTGCGGAAGGTCTCGCTTCCGTTCTTGATTGCATCGTGAAGCATTACGCGTGTCTCATCTTCGGTATGAAGTGGAGCCATACCCAAGCCATCAACCGCTTTCAAAATGTTTTTGTAATCAGTATCAAAATAAATGAGGTTCTCAAGCTCACGCGCAGCCTTGGCCACGTTGATTTTTGTCTTGGCCTCAACATGCTTCATTTCATACTCGTACTTTACATCCACTGACTTCTGCATAGCCTTATTATTGTCTACGATTGGACACATATAGTGAATGTAGAAAAGAAGGTCTTTTTGATGGGGTTGAATTGAAAAACCGTCAGCAATTTCAATACGAGAATTTGAGTACTTAACTACCCCGTTTATGTTTGTTGGGGCAATAGTTGTATATGCCAGGGTGTATTCAGACTCAGTCTCTTTATCGTAAAAGTTTCCCTTTGTCTTGATTGAAGATGGGCCGGGGGCCTGAATAAACAAGCGAGGCTCTGAATCAGGTTGATTACTTGGAACCTTATACGTCTTTAGTTTATATCTGTCCTTAACTCTTAAAACCACTGGACGTTTGTTTTGAAAAAAATCTGGAAACTCGTTTCTCAATTCTTCTTCCGCCCATCCTGGAATATCAACAGGCGAGTTGTTGCTTAGATCAAATAACATATCGTTTTATTTTTTGTTTGTATAAAAACCGGGAGAAGTTTCCCTCTCCCGGTTTTGAATTTACTAAGATTATACAGTGAACATACCGTATTTGTTGGCGTTTACAAACTTGTAACCAACTTCAGATACGATGTGAACACCAAGTTCCCAGTTTGGAGTCTTGTTAGACGCCGCACGGCCACCTGTCTGCCACATATTCATAAATGCACCTGGCTTATGGCATACGCGGATATATTTACCCATGTTACCAATACCGTCGTCAACACCTCCATTAGTACTTAATGGGATGAAGAACGCAAGGTTTTTCCAAGTATTTTCAGTCTGGTTATCAGCAGTGCTTGAACCAACACCAAACATAGTTGGGTTGTCAAAGATGCCCATACGAACAAACGCAAAGTTCTTGTTGTTGAACACAAGGTTGTTGAACGAGAATGTACGGCTCATCAAGTCAGCATAAGCGCCCTCTCCCCAGAATGTTTTCTCCATCTGAGTTTTGTTTGTGCTTACGTTGTAAGTGAGAGGAGTTACAGCTCCGGGACCAGCAAGAATGTATTGCTCAAGTTTACTTTGCATATAACCACTTGTCCATACCATGTAGTTCTTTACAGAACCATCTTGTGATGTCAAAGCAGCCTCCATTGCATAAAAGTCATCCAAATCAAGACCAGTAACACCACCGGTGGTTACCACCGTGCTAGAGCCACCATTAGTGCCTGACCCGTTGTTCTGGATTGCGTCATACAAACCTTGAGTGGTTTGGAACGATGCACCGGAAGGTAATTGGTAGTTTGCAGTTCCGGTTGGTTGACCAGCGAAGAAGGTGTTTACAAGAGCAACTTGGTGTTCACGCTGCAAGTAGATGATGTCGCGTGAGTTAGAGTATGGAGTCTGAACCCCACTCTCCAATTGTGAATACCAAAGCTGGTTGTAAAGCGCTTCAGAACTAGTCAACGTGTCGTTACGGAAAGTTTGCAAATAAGAGGTGTGAACCGTGTCAAATGTAAACTTAGCGCCGAATGGCTGACTATTTTCTGGAGCTGAGTTTCCTACATAGTAGAAATAAGTACCGGTAGTTGGAGCGGTTGTGGTGCTAACCAAAGGAAGAAAAACAATTTTTGGGGTAGCTGGGTCTGTTGAAACAACTTGGTAAAGAGCGCCTGTTGCAGCGTTTTTCCAAATGTCACCAGCAGTTGGCCACATATATGGACTACCACCAACGCTTGTTGCGCTTGCGGCTGTCAAAGGTACTGTGAAACCAGCAGCCGCTGAACCTGTTGCAGCTCCATCCTGTTGGATAGGAGCCTCCATACGAGTCATTTCAAACCAACGAACGCGTGGCTGTTTAGCAATCTCGCGATTACCTACAGCGTTCATGATTTGGTTCATCGCGTCCCAGTACTCATCACCAAATGGCAAATAAGCTACCGAATCGAAATCTTCCATCAAAGCATCCCAGTTATTCTGGATTCCACCATAGGTCATCCCGCTAGTTGATAACGGCTGAATACCTGTGGGGTTGTTTATTACAAAACCCATTGTAGTATTTTTTTAAAAGTTAATTATGATTTTAGCGTCTGCGATGGGAAAGGAATGCCGCGCTCCATTAGATCTCTTTGAGCTGGGGTTAATCCCTTCTGATCAACAGCCGTTTTGCCTACACGGTTCGGCGTCTTAGGCTGACCGTTATAGACCTCGCGTACCACCTTTTTTTCGGTTTGAGCCGTAAGTGACTTGGCAATTTGAACTCCGAGATCCCCAGACTGAACCTTATGAATGAGGATTTGGTTCGTTAGCCATTCACGCACCGCTTGTTTACCTTCCTTTGTGGTGGTGTCAAAGGCTTGACCTAAATAGCCAGCATACTGCGACTTCAAAATCGATTCGACCTCTTCGTTTGAAACTTGTAACGAAACTTCCGTATCGCCGAATTTGTAGGGGACATCCTTCAGCTGCTTGGCGTAGGTCTCTGCCTCGGCAAGTGCTATGGTCTGTCTTTCCGCAATCTGTTTTTGAGTCTGGCTCTTTAGCTCTTTGGCAAAGGTAAAAGGATTCTTAACAACTTCAACATCTTTTTTAGTCTTTTCAATCATTTCGATTGCGTCGATTGCGTCAGACTTTAAAAGAGCTGTGGCGTAATATTCTCCATCACCTAAGTTATATTTTTCACGTATGGCTTCCTCGATAGTCGATTGGCCAAGTCGCTTGAACTTGTCAGGATTCTTTACAGCTTCAGCAATTACCAAAGCCTTCAATGGGTCCTCCATCAAGCTATCCGGGGTGGCAGAAACGATTTGGTTGGCTATGGAGGAACTAATCCCTTTCTTGCCAAACGCAACCATTGTGCGGGCCTCTTCAATGCCGGCGAATGGGTCGTCAGCGTCTTGCAACAAGGCTAGACCCTCTTCAACATCCCTCTTCCTTTCCTCAAGCTCCGCCGCAAGGCTCTTGTATGACTTTAGTTGCTCAAACTCACTCTTAAATGAATCCTCGCTGTCGTAGCCATACGAAGAAAACCACGGCATATCCTCCTGGTTGCCTTGTTCATTTACTTGTTCGGTTACTTGTTCGTTAACTTGCTCGTTAACTTGTTCGTTCTGATTTTCTAATTCGTTGTTTTCCATATGTTTTATACTCTACCTGTGATTTCGCTTCCTAATTCAGCCTCAAGATTTGCCTCAAGATTAATTTCATCCAACGCCTGCTGTCCCTTGAGAACCTGTACTTGATAATCAGCATCTGCCTTTAGCTTAGCCAATTGCTGTTCCTTCATCAAGTCAAGGTTCGCCTTCTCCCTGTGCATAGCGATCTCCATCTGCATCTTCTGCATCATGGTCTGACGTTTAGCCTCTTCGGTTACAAGCGCAGACTGCTGCTGTCCCTGTATGGTCTGCTGCATCATCATCTGGGAATACTCTTGTTCTCTTTGACGCGCCTCGGTTTCTTCCGTGGCCATAAACCATAGCGCCTCGTCAATATCCCCATTCTTTAACATCTGCGCAACACGCTCAACGCTAGATGGACTAAGCAGTACAGCGCCATCCTTGGTCGGCATCTGTGACATCTGCATTGCGCGTTGAAGTATTGCGGTCTTTTCTTTTTCGTTTGGAAGCACCTTGCACGAAATTGCAAGTTGGTCCAACGAAAGACCTTGAATGTCATCAAGGGCGTTTATCATATGCTGCCCGATAATGCTTTCGTAAAACTCCCTAATCTTAGGGTCAAACTCAATGTCTATGCGGGCCTGGTGAATAATCCTCTCGCCAAGTTTCTGTTTAAATTGACGCTCGGACTCGCGGAGCGGCCAGTTTGCGTGATTTCCGGCAACATAATCCTGCTCCATTACCCCGACTAACCTTTCCGCTGACTGGTCGGGACTTGCAGCCATGGCGTCGGGTATGCCCATGATGTCCTTAATCATCATCTGTAGGTTGGCTATCTGAGCAAGCCATTCCTGCCCTTGAGGACCGAGACCGTTATCCATTTCTGTCAACGGCTGAGAAACATACTTACCGGTTGCCGCGTTAAACTTGGTTGCGACAATCTGAATACCGTTCTGACGGTGGATGTGCATGAGGTCGAACAGGTCGTACTCCACACCTCCAATCTTGATGTTAGCAGCCTCGCCAACGTCAATTCTATATCCCTTTGGAGCAGCAGCCCATACAGCTGCGCGTAACTTCAATACCGCAAACATCAAGTCATCGAGCAACCCTTTCACGCTTCGTGTTGGGGACTGACCATTGATTCGGTGAACAACATACGAACTCATTGGAGAAAGGCCCTTCTGCATTTGGTTAGGCTTCTTCTTCCACTCGTAAATACGGTCCTGGCCTGTGCCGGAGATTATATAAGAACCCTCATACCAGTAGTTGCAAGAAACCTCGTCGTATGTGTCGTTGGGATTCTTTTTCTTTTCGTCTACCGGCTTGTTGTTACGGACATAGCTTCCGTACCCCTGCTTGTTCACGCGCTCTACGTACTGCTTATAGTCAGTAGATAAGTACTCAAATTTTAACACGTAAATCTTAAAGTCCATCCAAACCCATCGGTTTGTCGTAGAATCCTTACGCTCAAATGCCCACTGCGGGATGGTAGACACGTTCGTCTGGTACGGAACGTATGACTTAGCCATTGCCTGGATCTGCTCCTCACTGAAGCCAGCTTCAATTAGTTTACTGAAAATAGACTGAACGGTTTCAGCCTCAATATGTCCAATCGCTACGGGCTCGTCTTGGTTGTCTTCGTTCCAAAGCATCACCATTCGCGCTGGGTCAATGTAATTAAATTTTACTTGCCCGGTAATTGGGTCGTTATAAATCTTTGCTGCACGGAAATGGAAATCAATCGCGTCACGATTAAGATCCATTCGCTGCCCAGCCCAATTAGATGAACGAAAACCTGCCTCTGCAAGTTTCTCCAAGGCCACCTCGTACTTAGTTTTAAAAAAACCAAGACGTTCAGCCATGTTAAGCATCGTCTCGTCTTTAGGAACGAAAGGTAGTTTGTATTCGGGCAGCCCAAGCTCCCGCATCAATGGGTTTACAAAATTCGCCTTAGCATAGACATCATATTTGTCACGCTTCTTTTTATTGATGATGTTTTTATCAAGAGAAACACAATCAAGTTTGTAATCGTTATCTGAAAGAATTGATAGAAGAACATTTGATAATTTACGCATTGGTGAGAAAATGTCGTAGCTAATGTTAGCCATCGCCTTTCTTTGTGCCTTACTCATCCCCTTTGTGGTGGCCGAAGCCTCACCCTGACTTATTCCTTTTGTTCCAATTGGAGATCCGTTAGTGAACCAATTCTTGTACTTCTCCTGTGACTGATTTCCCGCTCCGTAGTTTCTAGTCTCCTGCATCTCGGGTAGTTGGGTGTATGTAAAATACGTGCCACCCGCACAAAAACGAGTATATAAAGCCCGCGCACAACGCAGACCGTATTCTGGTTTTAGTTTGTCAACCTCCGGGATGTTGTCATTTGGAAACAACACACTACCAACTATCTGTGGCAATATCATATCAAACAAATTTAGTTAACCACGACAAATGTAGTAAATTTTTTTACTAAATAGTTGAAAACAATTATTCTACATCAAAAGTTGCAAAGCCCCCTTTGACCTCTATGGGTTGATACACTTCCTTGTAAAGGTCTGGCATTCTGCTTTTTATGGCCCTCATACACCATCCTGTGGCGGCGCACAAGTCATGGTTGGTCAAGTCGTCAAGACCCCTCATTTGACTCCACTCCTCTATTATCTCCCACATTTTCACGTACTTAACATTATTGTTGAAGAAGGTCATGATGTCCCCAGCCATTTCATTTTTTTCAGCCTCGCCCGCCCAAACTCCGGGGCGATTGTCCTGTTTGCCGTCTGACCCTAAGTCTTTGAGTAGGTATCCGTCAAAACCATTGTCCCTAAAGTATTCAACCAAAGCCTCTCCGTCAGGCCATTCGGGGTAAACGTACGCCCCAAGAAAGACAGCCGCCTTGAGCCACTCCTCGTGGTACTCGGCCTTATCCTCGGTCTGCCTGTTGTATATCAGTATCCAATCGTTGCTTACCCACTCATTCCTGGGTTTATTGTCTGGGTCTACCTGGCTGTCTCGTTTGTAGAAGACTGCCGCCGCCGCGTTTGATTTCTTTTTACCTACCGTGTTTCTTTTGTGGAACTTTACCGGGTCACAGCAAAGGAAGTACTTGTTCATCACTGACGGATCGGGTGCATATATTAGACCCCTATCCTTGGGCGGTATGTACCCCTCTTCTGCGGTAACAATTGTTTTTTTATTACGTTGCTCTAATGGAGGAAGATAGCTCATGGTCCAGCTTCCCTTAGGGTCGTTTTCTACATACACGTCTCCACCAAACTTGTCGCCCGCCCACTTGAAATTAATCTTGGTGGTGATTGGGGTCCGCAAGAACTTCAGTTCCGATATTCGGTCGCGCATCTTCTCGATGGGCATACCCATATCCTTAGGTATTACAGCAAATGCTTGCTTCCAGCTCATAGGGAAGTTTTGCTGCAACTTGATGAGCTTCTGCCACTCGCGTTTGCGCTCAAAGTAGTCCGCCTGGTTTAACAGGTACGACTTAGCACCTTTAGTAATCCACTTGCCCTCATTAGACATAACAGGCTCCTTGGGGTCGTCGATAATGCTTGCGCCGAACTCGTCGATATATCCCTCCACCGCGTAGTAACCGGGCAAGAAGAAGTTAATGAGTCCAGATGGGGTTGTGCCGTTCTCGTTACGATCCGAGAAGTGCGAGTCGTTAGCAATATCAAAGAACTGCGCTCCACCCCCTGTATCCATGTCTCCCACGGTAGAAGGCATGATACAGAACCCCCGGATGTTTTCGCCTCGCTCGATGGCTGGCTTCATCGTGTTGTACCACCACGTCGGGATGTTTTGGTCCGCCGCCTTTGCGTCCGTTTTCTTCGCTGGCTCGTCACGATAGACAAAAGCAATTTCCGCTTCCCCATCCGCTGCTTTCTCCGTCGAAGGGAGCGGCGTGATGAAGCACTCCATTTGTTCGGGGACGATTCCGGCCCTTGCTGCTGATGCGATTGCTCCCTCATACTGGAAACGCAAACCCTCCTTTGCCTCTATCCGCCCACGATAATGAGGTCGGAAGAAGAAAGGGAGTTTGCTTACAGGTGTTTGAATTTGTTTTATGAATATCTTGTTGACCGCCTGGTCCTCGTTCATCGCCTGGATGATGAATGTTTGGTCGGGCATATTTAGCGTTCCCCACGTACAGAAACAACACGCAATTGCGGTCTTAGCAATACGTCGCCCAGAGACGAAGTTGATTCCGTGTACAGTGCGCTTTCCCTTTGTAACGGTAATGTTGATGTTAGGCTCAACGAAATACTCAACCGCCATCTCGTTCATTTCGTCAACCACGTTCTTAACGTCTTGGTTTGAATACCTTGTCTTTACCACGCCATCTTCCCGATACAGAATCTTGTGCTTGTAGAATGCGTCCTCTGTTGTGTATGCGTACATGAACAGATGGAACATCTTGCGCTGGTAGTCCCTATAGTCGGGACGGTTGTTGTTCTTTCCAAAGTTCTTTACCGTCCAGAAGTTTAAGAAGAAGTAATTTGCACCGTTTAGATATGTCGGCTTTCCTTTAATGAAGCACCAATATCCCACGTATCTCCGCTTGATTTGGAGCTTCATCCACTCAATCTCCATCGCGTAGTACTTCTGATTGGACTCTACCTCCTCGTAAATGTCCTCAAGACGAACGTCCCCTACCTCCTTGTACTTAGACTTGTTGGTTGCGTGTTTCTTGTTGAACACAACCTCATAGATTAATTTTATCTTCTCAGGGGTTTCCTGATATTGAAACTTTTGGTCCTTTGGAGCAAGGCCATAGCCATCCACGTAAGTTAGTGCCTCTTCCCGCGTAACTTCACGCTTTAGGTGATGAGAATACCACTCCTCTAAGCGAGGCAGTGGGATACGAATTGTATCCAACTCATCGTCGTCCTCGTGAAAGGAAACGTACTTATCCTCCTCCTCGTATTCGTAATTCATGGCATTACCTCCGGGAATATTTCCTTCTTCTCACGCCACACCCTTGCGTAGTGTTCGGGTTGTATGCCAAGGTTCTCAGCACGTACAGAGAAGGTAATTGCCTTCTGTAACGTGATGCTGACCTCGTCGTTCATTATTCGGCTACGGGCGTCCACAAGTGTCTGGCGCCAACTCTCAAGACCTGCTTGGAAGTTCTTGTCGTCGTTCGACCTGTCAACGGGCTGTGTCAACAAGGCCCTTTGAAGTGCCGCAATTCGGATGTCGGCAGTACTCATGATCGAGTAGTCCTCCGAGCATTGCAGTCGGGTGAAGGTTATGTAACGCTCCACCGCCCAGTCCACATTCATCATGCAGAGCTGGGCGTACCCGTTGTCTGGATCCGTGTCATCAACCATGATGTTCAGCTTGTTCAATGTGTATCGTTTGCGCTGGTTGATGTCAGGATACGCATCTTTCACGGGCGTACCTGGAGCGAACATATATATCAGGTATCGTACAACCTTGTCGGCGTTGACTCCCTCTGGGAGATCGTCTGACCTGTCAAGGATATGTGCTTGACTGGCGAGGTCCGAGAAACGGTATATTACTGCCTCATCGTCCGGGACACCTTCAATGTTGTACGATATTTTACTAAAATCTAATTTTATCATCTTTCGTGTGCCATTATTACTCGTGGCTGGAAACGAACATATTCCGTAGTGTTAGCAAGTGTAGGATCGAGTTTTGTTGCGTATATGTTTCGAACACAAACAACGTCCCCTTTTTTTACCTCCGTATTAGACCAAATATCTGGACGGGTATATCTTGGAAGTCTAGCAGGAGGGACAACCACCTCAACCCTCTGGATGTCATTGTCAGGAATATATACTGACCCATACATCCTTTCGTTGCCCAACAGCCTTCCTATGATGTAACCATTTAAACTAACTATATCGTCTCCTCGCTTGGCCGCGTATATAGACCTCTTCGAAATCATGAGATACGTTTTACCGTCTATAACACAACCACCCTCCCCCTCGGTAATCAGCTCTCTTGTGAATGTGGCATCAAACCAAACCTCATCTCCAACAACAGCATCAAACTCACAGTCGTAGTCCCATCCGCCATAGTTCAGTTCGGCCTCCGCTATTTTAATTATCTTGCCTCGTCTAACGGCCTGCTTGTCTTGTATATTCTCCTTGTCCTCGTCAGCCTTTCTGTGAGCCTCTCCAGCCATTTTACTGTACTCTTCCAGAAGATTTTTATCTTTATAGTCTGATTTTTTTAATGCTTTTATGACGGCAACCATTTCGTCATCGTCCACATCAGAAATATAGTTCTTAACCTTGTTTACTATTTTTAGTTTACCTCCATTAAAGTCGATCTCATCCTCGGTTAAGGAATGTAGTTCAATTATACATTCTCCGTTAACTAAACGCAGCTTCTCTAAGTCTAGTCCAGCTAAATTCATAGTGTGTGTTTGTAGATTTCAAATAGCTTTTTTTGGGTCTCAAAGTTCTTCTTGCCTACAGGCAGCTTCTTCTTGATTTTGTTTACACCCCGGCGGAGTGAGGAGTAGGTCCCAAACAGGTTTATGGCGTCCCAATTACTCATAAGTCCCTCAATCTGTTTCATATCAGTGTTCTCTCGCTCGATGTAGTACTCGTACACTTCGATGATTCTGAGGTAATTATTTTTTGTCTTTGTCCTTATCATAGTGTTCTTTCAGTTTTTGGAAGTACATCGAACGCTTGATTCGAGTCTCAACCTGTGTCTTACCCATCTCTTCTAGCGTGGACTTGTACCTTTGGATCGCCTTCTCAACCTGGTCTAGGTCAGACTCCGTTATGCTTGGGCTACAGTAAAGAAGGTTTCTTCGCGAGGACGAAGCCATCGGGGTGAATATCTTCATCACCTCATATATCTCAATCTTGTCATCAAGCATCTGCCTGACAAGCTCTATGGATCGCTTCCAGTTTTTTTCGTTATTCATATACCATCACGATGTATCGCTCGTGTACGGAGTACTCCGTTACATCTTGCAGTTCAACTTTGTCTACCTTTCCGACAATGCAAACGCGCTGACCAACCTCAAATTCACAAAAGTTTCCAACCTTAGTTATTACCGCGTCAATCTGCTTGTCTGTTTTGTTTTCTATTTCAATGAATACCCGGTGGTCGGGCGGGAACAAATTACTCATGCTGCAAATATACTCAAAAACAACACAGTGTCAACTTGGTGCTTGGAAATAGTATTAAACAGAGTAAATTTGCAGTATGTTTATTCTGTCAATCATATTTACCGTTTTATCCCTCGCACTAATGATAAGAGCCTCCGAATACGGATGTGGCAAGCGCCCATACAAAACTCGTAAAGAGGCTGAGTCTCATAAGGATGCGGACCAAATTATCTATATGTGCTGGGACTGCGAAACCTGGCACTTGAAAAATAAAGACGAAAATCCTTGACATCCTCGCGTGGGTAGTTTATGTTTGCCACATATTTCACCCCTCGTTTGCTAACGAACCACAGTAAACTAGGGTTGGATGGGTATAATTACTTACCAATTCAAAAGCTCGCAAAGTGGTTCTTGCGAGCTTTTTTTATCTTATGAATACAGGACAAATTGTTAAAGGGAAGCGCAAGCATGACTTTGCTATTATCCCGAACGAAATCTCACAGTCTAAGGATTTGACAATGGAAGAGAAAGGTATGCTTTGCTTTCTTCTTTCCCTTCCGGAGAATTGGGTTCTTTACAAAAAGAATCTTTATAATCAGATGCCAGATGCAAAAAACGCAGTAGACAGGGTGTTTAAGTCCCTGCAAGAGAAGGGGTACATCTTGAGTTGCCGTCAAATAGATTCAAGCACCAACAGGATGGTGGGATGGAACCATATTGTATATGATGCACCTCAGCTTTCCCGAGATGCGGATTTCCCGATGTCGGGATTTCCCGATGTCGGGGATTTCCGTGAATCGGAAAACCTCGATATATATAAAGAAACAAATACAAACAAAGAAATAATAATATACAAATACGCATTTGAGGATTTTTGGACTGCTTACGACAAGAAGGTGGATAAGAAACAAGCACAAACTGCTTGGAACAAACTATCTTCTGATGAGCGCACACTTGCGGTAGAATGCATGAATAACCACAAATCGGGTCGCGAACGGAAATACTGGAAAGACCCGGTTCGATATCTTCGCGACAAGAGATGGGAAGACGAAACACAAACGAAAGCAATAAAACAAACGCCTATTCAAGATGACAGCAATACATGGTAAAATCTCAATCTACAAAGACTTCAACGACCTGCAAGGACACACGATTACTGTGTTGGGCGCACTTGAACGAATTAGGACTGGAAAGTCAAAGGAACTCGTCGAGAAGGCGAGGGAAGCTAAAACCAAAAAGGAGGCGGACGAGTTAAAGAAGAGACTTCCAGCAGCTTGCTTTAGTGGGGTTTTTAACAAACGTAAGGACTCAGAGCTTGTCGAACACTCTGGTTACATTGTGCTTGATTTCGATAATGTCCCTAATATCACCCAAAAAAGAAATGAATTGTCACTTATAAGTTACATTACGGCTGTTTGGGTATCACCTTCTGGAAAGGGACTGAAGGCCTTGGTTCGGATTGAATGGAATACCATGCATAAGGAGCATTTCGATGCCTTAATGAATGATTTCCCAGACATTGACAAGACTGGTCGAAATGTTTCCCGCCTATGCTTTGAGTCGTATGATCCCGAAATTTATTACAATCCAAACGCTGAGGTTTTTAACAAATTGCCAGTAAAGAAGGCCGACAGAAGGTTGCCACAACAGACAACTACCGAAACGATTAACGACGACGACAAGATTTTTAACAACCTGCTGACATGGATGACCTCCAAGGGGGACGCGTTCCGTGAGGGGGAAAGAAATCACTTCGTGTTCAAGTTAGCCGCAAGCTGTTGCAGGTTCGGGATGCTTGAGGAGACGTGCTATAACATGATGATGACCTACGTTGTTCCTGACGCTAGTTTCAGCCAACGTGAGTGCAGACAGGCGATACGTAGCGCGTACAGGGCCAACATGAACCAGTGGAACACCGCCGAGTTTACCAAAGACCAGTTGGTTACAAAGAGTAACCGAGTGGAGGTTGACATCGTAATCACCGCAGAAGATGCGGAGAATATAGCCGCACAGGACGTCATTTATGCGGAGGAAGTTATGGAAAAGGCTTCCGAGATTTACCTCCACGGATATCGTGCGGCACAACCTCTAGGCGTTCCACTACTTGACAAACACTTCAAAAGAGTGAAGGGGGATTTAACAATTGTTTCCGGAATAGGAAACTATGGCAAGTCATCATTCATGAAGTGGGAGATGATATTCCGTATAGTCAAGTTTGGAGAGAAGGTTGCCATCTTTACCCCGGAGGAGTTACCTGCCGAACAGTTTTACCACGACCTTGTGGAAATCTATTTTGGAAAGGACTGTACGCCAAACAATCCAAATCGACCAAGCTACGATTTGTACATGAAGGTGTACAAGATGATTGGCGAACATATCTTCATGGTATACCCCAAAGACGTAAGCCCAACACCGGATTACGTTAAAGAAGTTTTCTTGAGTCTCATTATCAAACATGGCGTGGAAAGGGTGATCATTGATCCATTCAACCAAATGGCGAATGACTATACGAAGGGCGGCGGAAGAAGTGACAAGTATTTGGAAACTTTCTTGTCTGACTGTACTCGTTTTGCACGGAAAAACAACGTGTACTTTGACATAGTGGTCCACCCGCACAAGATGAGGAAAGGGGACGACGGGAACTACCCATGTCCGGAGGTATTTGACCTTGCCGACGGAGCGATGTGGAACAACAAGGCAGACAACATCCTCATATACCACCGTCCGTTTGCCCAGACGGCCCCAGAAAGCCCTATCTGCGAGTTTCATAGTAAGAAGATCCGCCGACAAAAAATCGTGGGTATAAAGGGCTTCTTTGAGTTCCAACTACAGAGGAACACTCGGAGGTTTACATTTGATGGGGTTGACTACCTGCAACAGGCGATTGACGGCAAGTACGTACAGGCTCAAATTGAAGAACCGAAGCCATCGGTCATCAAGCCGAACAGAAATTGGACTGATTCACGCGATGCCAAGGAATGGAACGAGGAAACTGATCATCCAAACGGCTACAAAGAAGCGTGGGAATAATTTAACAGTTTTTTTCTTGCACAAAAGAAACATATATGCTACATTTGCGAATATAACCAATAAATATTAATCAAAAATTATGGGATTAAATCAAGGTGGTTCATCAAACCGTACTTACCTCAGCATTGCTGGCGGTAAGATTGCCAAGCGTGTTCCTGAGGGTACAGCTGGCTCAATTAAGTGCATGAGCAAAGACGGTACTAAGATTTGGTACGAGGAGCGTTACACGTCGCTTTCAGGCTACATCACAGACGTATTCAAGCGTGTTTCCGAGCAGGGCTACGGCGATCAGCTTTGTATAGTTCTGAAGGATCAAGACAGCGAGTATCAAATCCAAATGCCGTGGAGTTCACGTTACTCATCAGGATTCTTTATGTGTATGCCTAACATTGATGCGGGGAAGGAGGTTACTCTTACCCCGTGGTCAAAGGAGGTCGACGGCAAGACGCGCACAATGCTTTACTTGCGTCAAGGACAAGAGGACATCAAGTGGGCGTGGACAAAGGACAACCCCGGTAATATGCCTGAGATGAAACAGGTAAAGGTCAAAGGGCAAGTTGTTTGGGATGACTCAGAGCGTCAAGAGTTCTTTGAGAAGCATCTTAATGACATTTTCCTTCCGCAAGTCAAGTCAGTAAGTGCAATTAAAAAGTTAGACTCTCACGCTACCGAATACGTTGAGCATCCTGGAGACGATTTGCCATTCTAACCTTAACCAAGAGTCGTGGCGGGGGATTAATAAGGGTTAACCCGCCACGGCTTTATAAACAAACGAACATGAGATATACATTCAAAGATTTAGTGGACATGGTTCCACCAGCTAAGAGAGCCGACTTCACAAAGGTTTACGAGTACATTCACAAGATGGAGGATGCCGATGGAGACGAGCTTCTTCAAAAGGTTAGCAAACACTTTATTGTTGCTACCAGCGACATCAAGAGTGACAAAAGACTTGCAGACATCGTCCTTGCTAGGCAGGTGTTTATGACAACAGTCAAGGTATGCACGACAAAAACCTTAGCAGAGGTTGCCCGGTTAATCAATAAAGATCACGCAACCGTATGCCACGCTATTAAAACTCTAAAGAGAGACTATGAGTTCAATGCGGTTCGTAGAAATAAGATACGACACTTCATTGCAGACTTAGACCCAGCCAAACAAGAACTATTATTAGATTTTTTCAATGAACGGAACCCCGATATACTTACCACCTACGCCATCGACGTTGACCGAGTTGCAACACCTCCAGACTCTGAGGCATAAGCTGCTAACTGACGACGTAAGCTGCCCCAAAAAGGGTACACACAAGCCTCACAAGCAATACAAGCGAGATCGGTCGCTAATGAGGTTGATAAACATCCGACTGTATGAATTGACAGGAAACGATATGTACCTTTGGCTCGGTGGGCACTTTAAAGAACTTGAAGTTGTCCGCCCGGTCGGGGAATACGACAAACTAAAGTTCAAACTGTTAGATGAAGATAATTGAGTCTGTGACATACGAAAAGTTTACGCTGGGTGACGGCTTAGAATATACCGACATGTACATATTTGTTCCGATAACCCTGCTTATAATGCAGGCGGGCGAAAGGACACGGACACATTTTATATTTTGGAACTAACTACTTTACAAAATGGAGCGTAAAGTCATCGTAAACAAAAGAAAATGAACGAACTAAAAAAGTTTGTTGATACATTTGCTGGGTTGCGTTTCGTAGCGCAAGTTCAGTTTGTTTTATTCATTTCGTTTGTGTGAACCGCCTCTAAAAAGGGGCGGTTTTTTTTGTGGGTAGTGATTATATTTGCAATATATCAACCAAATGAAAAATAGCGTACAAAACTATCGCAACATCTTAAACGACACGCGAGACATTAGTCAAAACCAAAAAATTCAAGAGGAGTGGGACAAGGCGGGAACCAGTGCCACGCTTGAATCTTTTAAAAGGGCATTTTATGACTGGAAGAAAAGAAATAAAACCAAGGTCAAAAAGTCTATAAAGAGGTCTCAAGACGCAATCATGAACGCCTTTGAGCAAATCGTAAACGAACTGGCTCCAGACGCGAACCCGCTTGGTCTTCCTGACTCCAAGGAGAATCAGTACAATCCGTATAAATTCCCAGTCAACCACAATGATATACTCTTTCTCACCGACATTCACGTACCATATCACAACATCCCTGCACTCACAGCTGCACTCAAGTACGGTCTTGAAAATGAGGTCAACACGATCTACATTAACGGGGACCTCATTGACTTCTACGCAATCAGCCGATTCCAAAAGGACCCGCGCAAGCGCGACCTCGCGTCAGAAATCTACATGGCAAGGGACTTCCTCTACACTCTGCGACGATTGTTCCCTACACAGGCAATATACTTCAAGGCCGGAAACCACGACATCCGATGGGACCACTACCTGATCAACAACGCGTCAGACCTTGTTGGAATCGAGGAGTTTTCCCTGCAATCCATCATGCACCTTGACAAGCTGAACATCACGTTCATCCCAGACAAGCAGCTTGTGCGTATGGGTAAGCTAGTTGCCCTCCACGGCCACGAGTTTGGGTCAAGCATGTTCAGCCCGGTAAACATCGCTCGTGGACTTTATCTCAGAGCAAAAGACAACGCAATCTGCGGACACCACCACCAAACATCGGAGCATACCGAGCCAAACATCAACGGAAAGGTTACCACCTGCTGGTCGGTAGCGTGTCTTTGCGAGCTGCACCCCGACTATATGCCAATCAACAAGTTTACCCACGGGTTTGCACACGTCAAAGTGTTTGATAATGATGACTTTGAGGTTACAAACTACCGAATTGTTGACGGCAAGATTAAGTAATCACTCGTAACATTTTTATGCGTGTTTTTGTTACGTAGGATGTGCATTTTTTTCTGTATTTTGCATAACGTGACGTGTAATGGAAAACTTCAGAATCAAATACAGAAAGCTCGGAAGGGAAAAGGCAAGGGGCCTTTACCATGACGACGGCTTGATTGAGATTGATCCACGGCTCCCGGCAAAGGAGCATTTAGAGGTAGCGATTCACGAGTATTTACACCACGAGTTTAAGCATTGGGACGAGTCGTATGTTGAAGAGTATGGGGTAAAAATCTCCGAGTTTTTATGGGCATTGGGTTATAGGCGAGTAAATTTGGACTGACATGCTTAGAGTTATTCTTCCAATAGTGGTGGACACCGACGAAAAGAAGATCGCGGACCTGGTTGGCTCTACGCCGGATAGGTATGAGTGCGAACCCGCCATCTTTTATCGGATAGACAACGTGAGGCCCTATCAGAACTACAAGAACTTATGCATGATTAGCTCTGGGGGTGACGACTTTATTGTCGGGCTCTCAATGGAGCAGGTAGACGAAATGATTATGAGCGACGTTAGCTTTCTTTTTAGCGCAAATTAAAGTTAAAATTGTTGCAAACACACTTACGTGTTGTATATTTGCACAAACAAAACGAAATGAACGAAAGAGAAACAAAAGCGCGGTTAGTTGTTACCGCATTAGCCGCACAGCAGATCTATGCCCAATGCCACGACGAGTGTATTGAGTTCGGGTTCTTCAAGCACGACTTAAAGATGCACTCTAAGACCTTGGTGTCAAAGCTTGAAAAAGAGTTGATGCCACTCTTCAAGATGCTTGGGGACGTGCAGGAGGGGGACTCTTACCTCAACGCGGTCCAGATGATGGAGGAGACGTTAAAAAACCTGGCAACCCTCCCCGTGGAGTATTGGGCGTTAGTTTACCAGGGCATATCAGACATAAAACGACAAATAGATGAAAAAAACCAAGCAGGCGCTGACGGAGTACCTAGTGGAACAGCTCCAGACGGCCAACCAAGAAACGAGGGAAAGGATAATGGAGGTGGTGATGGCCAACATATCGACGCTAAAGAAGATGAGGCAGCAAGAAATCCAACAGTTATTGAAAAAGTGTGATGACGACCTTCGCTCCGCATCCGATACCGGTGACAACACCCCTGGGTGACGGATACATCCTCTACATAACGCCCGGCGGGATGTATGAGAACGACGAGATAACGGTTGTTTTGCTCAAGGGCGGGGAGATCAGGCACTTTGAGAGCAGTCAGGTAAGGGTTTGGGTAAACTCAACATACGGAATACATGAATAACTACGTAATAACGGTTTGGGATGGGGACAAACTCGTCCACAACGCTAAGGCACGAGCCAAGAGTCCTGATTCGGCCAAGACCAAGGTCTTAAACGACTGCTACAAGCTCGACAAGTTAACGGGAAGAGAAAACAAATGGCACACCTACCGATGGGACATACAAGCGACAATAAGCCGATAAAACACGCCTCTGATCTACTCAATGAGGTAATCATGGATATGCTTATGCGTGAGAAGAAAGGATTCTCGCAGTACAAACAGACGATGGACCGCAAAGACCTCACCCCAAGAGAGTGGCTGCAACACGCTTACGAGGAGGCGCTTGACCTTGCGCTGTATCTGAAAAAGATTATGAAGATGTAGTCACAAATATTTGAAGAATTGTGACAATAGTCAGGTGGCGGAATGGTATCGCAAGGTTCTTCAAACGGTAAGTGTACATAACCTACCTGTATGCAGGTTCGATTCCTGTCCTGACTACTAACTGTAACAAAATTTTACCAGATTTGTTACAAAAACAAACGAAATAAACGAAATGAAAAGCAGAACAACCTACACAATCTTTGCCTACGAGCCAGGCACGGAGGTCTACGCCATCTCGATGTGGTACGACCACAACCAACCAACCGATCACCTGGCAATCTACAAGGCTAAGGTCTCCTCGTGGAGCTATGACGCCGAGGAAAAGGACGTAATCTACTACCTTGAGTCCCCAAAGGACGGCAAGTGGTGGGGAGACAGCGTCAAGGGAGAGTATGTCTCTCACAGCCATGATGAGTTAATTGAAATCGCTAAAGAAATTTGGAAAAATGGACACGAATAACATAAAGGAATACAAGAACTACCTCGAACTCCTCGTCGAACTATACCCGGAAGACGAGTTCCTTATCGCCGACGGGTTTGACGACGCTGTAATTGGCGTTGACTACGGGTCTTCCCGCCTCATCTATTCGTGCAAGAAGTGCCTTGAGATACTCATCGAGGTGGAGGGCATGGACCCAGAGGACGCCATCGAACACTTTCAGTACAACGTGGCCGGTGCTTACGTGGGGGAAAAGACGCCGATATGGTGCGAGGATAGCTACGAGTTATAAAAAAAGCCGGCTATCACCCCGGCCTTTTCGCAACTACAACGGTCCCTGCACGGAACCGTGTCTTGCTAATGTCTATAGCTCGATGTCGTCGTCTTCTGACTCGGTATCCTTGGGAGACGAAAGCCTTTCCACTAGGGTAACGGTAAAGAACGTCTTCACGCCGTCGATTAGGCTGTTGAGCTTGTCAAGGATACGGTTTTGGCTCTCCTGGACAATCTTACTTGCGGCCCAGGTGTCGTACACGAAGTACGCGATGATAAATAATATGATAATAGTCAGGATCACTTCTCCTTGCGTTTGATGAACAGCCCGACTATGAACTTAAAGAACGACATCCCCGCTCCGAGGTAGGCGCACAACTTGGCAAATTCAAGGATAATCGGTGGTATGTGCATATGCTGCAAGTCCATCCCCTCAAACATCGTCCCAAGTGCCAGAAATCCTGTAGCCGTTAGTAGTGACTCTCCCGACTTTGCTAGGTCTATATCTGCGAAAAAGTTAAAGTGCATGGCCCTGTGCAAATATAGTTAATTAACAGTCCCACTTGCGAAGGGCAAGTGCCTTTCTTGTGGGTTTACCGTTAGGTTTTTTCATCGGACCGGGCATTCCACCCATCCTTGCACAAAACGACTTGCGTCTGGCAGCAGACTTGGGTGATTTCTTGGCCTGGGCAGCAGAAACCGGTGGCTTCAAGGTACCTCCAGTCTCGCGCTTATACGAGGCACGCCCCTTGGCGTTCAAGCCTCCTTCAGGGTTCTTACCCTCCTTGCGTTGCCATGCTGCTGACCTTGCCATTATTTTTTCTTAGAATCCATTAGGTTTTTTTCAGCTTTCTTTACAGCATCCGAATAAACTTTACTCGGATTGTCTTTGTAAAGCTGCTTTGCTATTTTTACTTTTTCCGCAAGTGAAGCTCCTTTTGCAACCGTTCCAGCAGGTATGCCCTTCGGGAGAAACTGCGCGCCTCCTTTTGGTTTTGCGGCAGCTGTTGTGGCGCCCTTTAATGGAGGACCTGTCTTCTTAGACATTGCTTTACGAATTGCCATTGTATTTGATTTTTAAAATTTTACTTTTTCTTTGCAGTCAGCTTTGACTTGATAAAGTCCCTCAGCTTAGGAGCGCCAGCAGTACCCGGCTTCCTCATCTTCTCGCCCGAGCCCTCAGCAATTCGCTTACGCTTGGCGTTGATGTTTGCATATAGTCCCATTTTTGCTTTCATCCCTGTCCTCTTGATGGTTTAACATTTTTATCTTTAGGGGAACGACGCTTACACGACTTGCCGTCCTTTCTCTTTCCAAAGGTCTGCTTGACCCCGCTTCCTAGTGACCTTGCCATACGTCAATACTTTGACTTATTAGACGCCGACACCGGCTTGTTGCGGCCATACTTCTTATAGTCCGCCTTAGCCTGCTCGTCCTCCTCCTCCAACTGCTTCCTGGTCTTGTTTACCATCGGGACAGCCTCTTGGCGATTCTTTTCAAAATCCACGGCACGATCATCAGCCTCCTTCTTGGTCATTACCTCGTTCTTCTCCCCCTCAGAGTCCATGCCCCTCTTCTTCTTAGGCGCTTTCCGTACGGTCTCGTTGCCCCCAAGCGTCGAGCCACACTCCTCACCGTCCGCCTTGCCGCACTCAACCTTTACCGCGTCGTCCTTCTTCTTCTTCCGCTTTAAAAACTGGCTAACCGAACTCATGCCGTACATGTTGTCCCGATAGTCCCGTGATGCGTCCGTCATAATCAAAATTTTTCCCAAATATACATAAACTTTCATAACTCCAAATAATTTAACCCCTTGTTTTTACACACCAACCGTAAACTAACTAGGGTTGGGGTCCCCCCCTAGTCCCCCCCGCGAAAAAAAAATTTCCGAAGTGACCTTGGCAGAAGGGGTGGGGTCGAATACGTTCCACGTGGAACACATGCCGCCTACCATGCCCGCCCGCCTGCCCGACCTGTGTAGATAGTAAACTATTATGCGCATACATACTGCAACCTGTCTCGGTCTCCGCTCGGTGGGCAAAGTAGACTAACTCATTGACTATCAACAAGATACCGCTAAAGTCTCATCGTGTGCCGTGTTTGCGTCGGTTAACTATACAAACTGACCATGCTCGGGCCATATTTAACTTATCATTAACAGCCCCTGTCGCGTCTGCGCTGTGGCCCTCGGGCAGGCCTACTCTTGCATTCCTACAGGCTGCGGTGATTGCGTAACGTGCTGCATGTCAGTGTGTTAGAGACTATTTACCTTGGATTCCCGCCTTATTTAGAACCATTCTCAATAGCATTTTGAGGGGGCATAGAGGCATTATCTCGGGCTCGGACGTATGTAGATACCACCCATGCCGAGATATGCGATTTAAAGCGATTTCCGTGTGTTTTCGCGGGGTTCAGAGGGCCTGTTACTTTTGGTCGGGGCAACCTACCTTGGGGAGGCCTAATGTGCGGGCGTGCACGAGGCATTTATGTGCCCCTATACCTATTGGCGCTATGTGTCCCTTACCTAGTGCTATATGATTACCTATAGAGGCAGCGAGGTATACCGGCGCAGGGCTCATGTAACACGATGAAAACCAATAAGTTGTGGGGGATTTCCCCAAATATAGGGCATAGCACCCCCATATCCAAATAAACCCTTAACTTTTTTGTCCACTGATTTTCAACAGGTTAGCTTAAAAACATTGTGTATTGACATATAAATTGTTAACGACTTGTTAAAGTCGAGAATGCAGCACAACGACCCCCCCATATTTGCAGTGTCAAAAGGGAACAGCGGTTCCTGCCGAGTGTGAAACAAAGTGTTCCACGAAGCATTGAAGGTGTGAAAAGCACCAACAACAGGAAAGAGGTTAAGCGGGTGGTGGTTCTCAGTCCCGCGACAGATACTAACCGAAAAGGCGGCGCAAGCTACTGAATGCAGGGGTGTAGATGTCGAAAGAACCCGAGTCGCAAGGCTCGTTAAATCACAAGTTCTTTATGTACTGCAACCGATGTCAACCGCATGTGAAGATGCATGTGGGTTGAATGGCAACTATAGCAACGAGCAAGGCACGGCACCCCGCAAGGTGTGCATGGGGGTTCGAGTCCCCCCGTTGTTCTAAACTTATACACAACACAACATGACAACACAAGAATTCATCCAACAGCTAGGCAAGATGCCTGTTTCAGACTTAAAAAACAAGACAATCTACTTCGCGAACGGCTTGGAAATCAGCTACAGCGTGAAGTTAGCCGAGTGGAAGGGCGACCTGCCCCTGCAAATGCTCATCATTGTGGCCAACAAGGGCTCGTATGTGATGACATATGGCGCTGAAACTGAGCAGGACAACGCTGACCTAGCCCACCTATGGCGTACCATGGAAAGGCGGGCAAGTGCGGCCGCCTCTGACCGCAAGCAAGACGAAGGGCGCGAGGGCTACGCGCTGCTACACAAGGGGCTCTAATAGACAGGCATGGTGCTCGGAGGGGCTCGTTTCCCCTCCCTGTCTCTAACATTTAAATCAATTTTTTTAAACAACTTTTATGAACAACAATTTCAACCTCGACAGCATGCTGTCAACAATCGCCACAGGCGCTAAAACAATCGAAACCCTCCAAGCTACAGGCCTCGATTGGCACGTAAACAAGGTACAACTCTACACCCCCGACGGGACGCCTGTAGACAGCGCATGGGCCAACCAACGGGCCGACAACGGGGCTGTGCTAGGCGTAATGTCCGAGCAGTACGCAGTCTTTCAGAATGAGGAGCTCGCTGAGCTGTGCGAGGCCATTGCAGGCGAGTTTGGCTACAGCATACACAAGGGCGGCGCTCTGAACGGCGGTAAGAAGGTATACCTGCAACTATCAGCAGGCAGCGTTACCGGTATCGGTGACAACAACGACCGCGTAGAAAAGTACGTGACCGCGCTCAACTCATTCGACGGCAGCAGCAGCGTTTGCTTCGGGTCCCTAGGCTACACGATTAGCTGTCAGAACACCTTCTACCGCGCAGCTCGTGACAAGGCCATGAGCCGTGTGCGTCACACCTCTAGCATGCGCGAACGTATCGAGGCAGCCAAGCAGCAAATTCTCAGCATTGTGAAGGCCGACGAGAGCCTGTACGACACGTTCTTCAAAATGGCTAGCGCTCAGATGACCCCCGAGATTGTACGCAGCGTGGTGCAGCAGTTGACCGACGTCGACATCACCAAGACCGAGAAGTCGATACGCGCCGACCACAGCGCACGTAAGTTCAACATCGCAAGCGACCTACTCGACAGCATACGCCGCGAGACTTCATACAAGGGCGGCTCGCTGTGGGGCTTGATGAGCGGGGTTACACACTACACCACTCACAAGGCCTCCGCTCCTAACCGCGAGAACGGCCGTATCGAGGCTAAGATGACAGGACAGGCAGGCGCCATGGACGCGCAGGCCTTCGACATCCTAGCGAAAATCGTAGCCTAACGGCTCGCAGGCAGGCATGGTGCTCGGGCAGGTTCGATTCCTGCCCCTGTCTCTAATTCATAAACAACAACAACATGAACAAACAAAAAAGAGACGTCCTAGTGAACGTCATCCAAGCCTACCGCGAGCACATCTTCAAACTAGAGAACGCGGGAATTAAAATCGAATACGCGGCAGTAGATAAACTACTAGCCGGAATACAAACCCACCTAAAATAACATACCATGACAAGAGAACAATTTGACCAATTGGTCGCAGACGAAATCAACAACTTCATTGAGTATTGGACCTCAGACGATGACGAGCGCGATAGAATGTATCGAGTTCTTCAGAACTTCATGGAGGAAGTATACGAAACACCAATTCATAAACAATAACACAATGTTACACAACGAACACCTTAGCAAGGCGGACGAACTATACGAGGTCCGCCACGACAACAACGGCAACGCTATCCATGTATTCATAAAGGACGGCGAGGCAATCATATTTCAGAACCTGCATGACTTTGTTATGCGCGTCTACTACGGCAAAGAGGTAGAGCGCTTCTACCTCAGCGAGGAGGAACTGACCGACATGTACAACAGCAACGACTACGAATACTACACACTAAAATCAAACTACAGCCATGAATAACACTGAAAGATTCGCGCGCATATGCAGCGCAACCAACGAGGGCATGAACGAGGGCTACCTGTTCGAAGAGAACCTCATGTACTTCATCAACAAGGAAGACGCTGAGCGCTTCGCTTTAGAGCAGGGCTACGCTGACCTCGACGAGGCATACGACGAGGGCGCCTACTGCTACACCGAATGGGATTGGGAAGACGAGGGTGAGTGGTATGAGAAGCACGACGGCGTGTGGTACGAGTGTACCGATGCCGGCAAGACAGCCGTCGACATGAGCAGCAACATAATTTGGAAACTATAAACACACGGCAACATGTATAGAATCACAATGACGCGTATGACATCGGGAGAGGTGGTCTACGACAAGCAAATCAGCGGGTACACCAAGGCTTACACCCTGTTCAATGAAATGTGCGACGAGCGCTCGTACGAGGTACGAGAGAATCCTATGGAGGGCACCTACTACGGCGGCGGCCATGGGCACGACTTCATGATAGAGCTGTCAGTCGATGACGAGGACAGCGACGATACACAATACCAACCCTTTTAAACACAGCAAATGAAAAAAGCAATCCTATTCATGGCCGTGGTCACAGCAATGCTGTGGCTCGGCTCTTCCCTAGACAAGGAAGTCCTGCTGCACGAATGTGTACAGCAAACCGACGGCAGCGACCTCGCATGCGACAGCTGCTACTACATCATCTACGGAGAATATCCAACCCATTAAAATAACCGGTATGAAACACATAGAAGAAACCACAGAGAGTATCAAGGCTGCTGTGCCTGCGGGCTTCAGCGTATACGAGTTCGCCATGGCAGTTGCCCGCACGCTAGTCGATGAGTACGGCGAGCACAACATCGAGCGATTCATTAACACACTAACAAGCGAGCTAGGCAAGACGGCCGTCGACTCGCACGGCTACAGCACAGCAACCATAGAAGCAAACACACGTAAATTCCTAAACAAGTAACACACCATGAAAACATTCGAGATGTACACCACGGCAGGCGATAGGGCCTGCCAACGCCTAGTCGATGCCCTACTTAAGCGCATCAATGGAGACAAGTTTATCACCGAGCAGGAGCTAGACACCAAGCTAATGAGCCTGCTAGATGCCGTCAAAGAGAGGCACGGCGAGGTGACCGACACCGAGCCCCGCTACCACATCCGCAAGGCCGTCAACGCCGCGCTAAAGGCTAGAGGCTATGCATACGAAATCGATTTATAAACCACAAACAACACAGCAACATGACAACTCAGAAACTCAGCGCGGAAACTATCAAGATGTTGGTAGGCCGCACCATTCACAGCGCAGGCGAGAATTGGATACAGCTAGACAACGGCATCCACTTCTACCTTGAAGACAGCGAAATCGAAGCACTAAACTCATAACAACATGAACCAAGAGTACATGGGAATCAGCGGCAAGGTTAGCCATGACCCCGAATTAACCAAGCAGTACAACGCCCTGCTCCAGAAGCTAGGCACGGAAGGTATGCTCGTCCTCATCGAACGATGGATGGATGATGAAGACCTCAATTCAATAATTCAATACAACGACAACTACTAAACACAACACACAAATGAGAAAGATAACAACACAGGCCGTACAGGCCTTCGAGGAAGCCCGCCCGTTCAAGAGCGGCAACACACAGGTAGAGGTCACACCCAACTGCACAATCATGAAACTATTCGGCAACCCGATCGCCTACCGGTATAACGACCCAGAGCGCACGCTGAGCATAACCAACTGCGGTTGGCAGTCGGACACCACCAAGGAACGGCTCAACGGCCTAGAGGGCGTGAGCATATCGCAGAGCGCAGGCAAGTGGTACCTCAACGGCAACGAGTGGGACGGCAAACTAATCGACATCAAGCAACAATAAACACAGCACACACAACATGAAAGTACTATTCTTCGCGGCTGCTCTAGTCGCACAGCACTGCGCCGAGACGCGCTTCAAAGAGATGCAGGACGACGGCACAATCGTCTACGAGGGACAGGACGAGGACACAGGCAAGGCCATGTACACACTCTTCCTGCCCGACACCACCATTCAGTACGCGTACGAGGCCGAGGCCATGCAGTACATCAAGACCGGAACATTTCAATACAACGACTTCTTAAAATAACAACACAGCTATGAACAACGGAATCAAACCATTCGAGGTTATCGAAGGAAACCTCAAGGCAGTAAAGGACACAAACGACTTTGGAGGCTGCAACATGTGGCAGCTATACATCAAGTCAACTCGCGGCTATTACGAAAAGGTTCAATGGATGAGCGTATACAACATCCAAGATTTCTTCACCACGAAACTGCCCAAGTACGAAGACAAGAGCAGCCGCAGCACTCAATACAAACTAGCACAATAAACACAACAACAACATGAACAGACAAGAAAGACTCAGAAGGTATGACAACATCATGTCGATAGTTGTCATCGTAGTGGTAGCAATCCTGCTACTCACATCATGCTCAACACAGCGCAGCTCATGCCGGAGCCATGCGCCAACCAAGACCCCCGACAATTGGGCAAGAGGCGGAAGTCGAAACTGCGGTTGGGCTTATTAACACTCATTAACAAGCGAGGGCAGTATGCGGTATGTATATTGCCCTCGCATTTAAACAACACAACATCATGAAAGACATCACACAATTCAACCATTGGGGCTTTGCTGAATGGATAGCAGAAGCCTGTAAAGAACAGCAGAACCAAACGCTCAACATCAAAGTGTTTTACGATGATGAGAACGAATGCTACTACATCGATTTGCACAATCAAGACGACCTCGACGAGTTCAATGCACTAGAGTCCTTTCACTACATGGACATCCCCGAAATCCAACACGACATTGCAGAAGCGATGAATCAAATGCCAATCTTTATAAACCTAATACGCAAAGACAAATGAGTTACTCTTATGACGAATGGAAATTGTCCAATCCCTTTGACGATGGACACTACACCGAAGACGAAACTACCCCTATCGTGGAAGCGCTCACGTATAAGTACCGCAACCACACCGCATGGTCGTACTGCATGATTACACCCGATGGCTACGACATAAGGGTGCATCGGTACTCCGGCGCACCAAGCATTGACGTTAACGAAATCAATCCAACGATGGAGGAATCAGATGACACAATCGATTCAATCAAACGTCATTACAAGGACTACACAGAGATTGATTACGAGGAATTCGAAGAGCAGTACAAAGAGGCTCGTCAAATCATTGATAGAATCGTTGCGCTATGAGAAATATAATCGACTACATAGCATTCACCCTCATGATGTGGCTCCTAAAAGACATTGACAAATGATACTAGACTACAGGGCAGGCGACGACATCGTCGCAATCAAAGACCACTCACAAGGTATCTACAAGAAGGGCGATGTGTTCACGGCTATAAGCCTGCAAAGGAACGGCTGTAGATGCATCATCCTTGTTGACATAGGTTTGAAATCTGACAGGCCATACACCAAGTGTCCTGTATGCGGCATGAACGACGAGAAGACCGACAACATATGGTGGGTCGAGGCTCGTGCATTCCGGAGACTGCTATCCCGATCGGAGGAGGAAGACCTCGCAGACGTACTGGCCGAGGTGTTTCAAGAGGAACTAATTAGCCTTAATTAACAATAAACAATAGAGCAACCAACGTCTTACACTATATTTGCAAAAGCAATGGCAACACTATTTAAACTCAAAGATGGCTACGAGATGGTCACCAACTCGCGTGACATTTATGCAATCAGCGACACGGGGCGCACCATTAAGTACATCGGCAGGGGTACAGCAGACTACACGTCTCGCGGAAGGAAACTGAGCAACATACCGCCCCAAATCAGACAGACATTCTTCGACATCCAAAGACACAAATCAGAAATCTAAAACAACAGCTCCAATGAACATTGAACAAATCTATCAAGGCTACGGCCTATCAAGTGAAAACGAACTCTACCGATACTTAGTAGAAAGTTACTTCAACGGCCAATTGAAACAGGCCAAGAACATATTTCGCGAGATTCAATCTATCAACACGATGAAGTATAACTACATCGAAACCTTTGCCGAAAATCTTGCGGTGTGGTTTGATGCTGAGACTGCTGAAATCATAAAAAAATTCTTTAATATCTAACAACATGAATTGGAACCTCCAACAGCTATGGAATGAATGCGTTTATTCCCAGCAACGTGCGCTAGAGCCACGAGACTACTGCTACGCGTCAGAAATCGGACAGCCCCTTGTCGATCGATACCTCAAGATGAAGGCCGTCACACCAACCAACCCACCGAATATGCGAAGCCTTCGCAAGTTCGAGGCGGGCAACCTAGTCGAGTGGGTGGTACGTTACGTTCTCGAACGCGCTGGCCTCATCAACAACACACAGGAGCGTGTAATGGTCGAGTACCCCAATATGCTCAAGGTATCGGGTCGATTAGACTTCTTAGTCGGTGGTAAGATTGACATCGAACGTGCAAAGCAGGATATCACCTCCTCGCACCTGCCGGAATCTATCCAAGCATCCTCCCTGTACATTGCAGAGAAACTGCACGAGAAGTTCGGTGACAAGGAACTAGAGACAAAGGTGCTAGAGATTAAGTCATGCTCATCCTTTGTGATGGACATGATGGAAAAGACTGAGAAGCCTATCAAGCACCATCGCCTCCAACTATTCCACTACATGAAGGGGCTTGGACTGAATGGAGAGTTAGTATACATCTGCAAGGACGACCTCCGCATGATGTGCTTCCAGTACGAGCCGTCTGAGGAATTGGAGCAAGAGTACCTCGCAGACATTTCAATCATGACGCACTACTTCACGGCCAACACACGCCCCCCACTCGAGAGGCCCATCGTGGTAGAGGACGGCAAGTTTAAAAAAAACTTCGGCATCGAGTATAGCAACTATCTAAAGTTCCTGTACGACTTCGACGAGCCACGCGACTACGCCGACTCAGTCAAGTCACAGGTGGCACGTTGGTCTCGCGTGATTGCACGATATGCCAAGGGAGACAAGATTACACAAAAGAACGAAGAGGTACGCGCTGAGATTGAGAAGGCCGGATACGCCTTTGTTCAGATAGTAGAACAAGCCAAACGATTCGGCGTAACCGAAGAACAAGAAGAAGAAACAATTTAATAATTCAATACACAAACCAAATGATTATCCAAGTACAACACAAGGTTCCGGTAACGGTCGAGACAACTGAAGTTAAACTCCCTTACTACTTCAAAGAGAAGCGTTATTCCTTTGACCACTACTATGCGATATTGGAGGACTTCACGGTCATCCATCCGTACTGCACCGATGGCAACTACGTCAGCATCTACATCAAACGGCTTGAGTCGGCAGAGGAGGTTGGAGAGTTTATCGAGAGTTTCTACAGCAACAAAGATGTAGAAGACACAACCGAACAAGAGTTCAGAGAAATGTTTGACAAGACACACCAAATAATAACATCAAAGCTATGATTAAAGTAGAAAAGGGTGTGCCGATCCCTAAATCGCACAGAGGCATCTATCCGTTCAAGGCCATGGATGTCGGAGACTCATTCTTCGTAAAAGACTTGAAGAACCCCAAACGTAAGCGGGCCACGATAGTGAGCGCCGCTTGGTACTTCAAGAAGAAGCACAAGAAGTATAACTTTTACACCAAGACGTATGTCACCGGCGTACGAGTATGGAGGGTAGAATGAAACACAATGCAGTAATTACACCACAGGGGGCGTTGCGGATTTACGACCGCCCCCTCTTCGAGGAGGAGGTCAGAGCCATGTCCCGTGACAAGGACTTGGCTGTGACCATCGAGGTGCGGCCAAAGAAACGCTTCCGGTCGGACGTGCAGAACGCGTACTACTGGGGCGTGGTCGTATCCATGATTGCAGACCGACTTAAGGAGCTAGGGCACGACGTCGACAGGGACTTGACACACGAGTTTCTGAAGGGGCGCTTCCTGTTCTCAGAGTTAACAGACCCGGGCACTGGAGAGGTGATGCGCATACCGCGCAAGACCTCTGAGCTGGCCACGGGCGAGTTTATAGACTACCTTGAACACGTCAAGCAGTTCGCTGCCGAGACGCTAGACATTTACATCCCAGACCCTAACGAACAAATTGAAACAACATGATACAGAACACATTTGAATTTATAGCAAGCACCCTGTGCAACGGCGCCAAGCTGATAGGAATAACATACAACGAACTGAACGTGATAGTGTACATCCTTGTCATACCCCTAGTCTGGGCGTATATGATAGACAAGGCGCGTAAGTTCCATCGATTTAAGATAGCGTACCTAGTCATGGTGCTGTTCTTTTTTGGCGGCGGCACCTTTGAAAACAATTGCGATGCTGTGTTTATGCTTTGCCAAATATTTTTGTGCCTGTTCTATCCCATAGGCATTGACTATACGGCGGCATCTGTGATATTCTGCGTAATAGTCCCTATATTGTTCCACGTATACTTAGTAAAACGTCTAAGAAAAATAAACAAGGGGGGCGTCCTGTCCCTACAGAGCCATGAATAATATATGCACAATAATCATCTGGGGCGGGATGTACTACGCCACGCCCGAATGGATGGACAAGCAAATCCCTGAGTGGATGTGGTCTCGGTATGAGATACTCATCTACTCCTACAACAAACCATTGCCTACGTACTACGACCCCAAGACGACAGCCCTCATCGGGTTTAGTGCCGGAGGCTTGGACGTTCTTAAGAACTACAGAAAGGACTACGCCTTTGTCGGACTGATCGACCCTAGCACACGGGATAAGTACACGGCCATCGAGTATGGAGCGAATACCCACATGATGTACAACCACAGGAACTGGGGAAAGAGCAACAAGAGTCTACGAAACGTAGCGAGTCAGATAAACAAGACCGGAGGCGATGCGAAATACGTTGAATTGCCTCACAAGGATATTCCAAAACAATTCTTTAATACATATTTTTATGAGTAAATTAACAGCGGTTGAGTGGTTAGCGGAAAAATACATATTGGTTGGTATGCTTACCACACCAATGGTTGAAAGAGCCAAAGCAATGGAGCGTGAGCAGATAATTGAAACTTGGCATAATGGATATAATAATCAATCTCCAATGATTGATGAAGAAAACTGTGGGCAACAATACTACGCCGAAACATACAAAGGAGGTGAGCAATGACTACCCGAATAACATTAAACGATTTCTATAACGATTTGACATTGCTAATGCAGAAGTACGAATTAACTATGGATTGCAGGGATGAGTATAATGAGGATGGCTGGTGTGGTCAACAATTTACACTGAGAAGCAAAGAGCCTGTAGATGGTAAATACATTGTTTATATAGAAGACATTGGTGATTTTGTTGAAGGATTTTGGAATGCACAAAGAAAGAAAGGAGGTGAGC